>Ga0129351_1000035_pt1 | contig 38989 bp, 38 predicted proteins | sample CPBDNA_8_FD_94423 | JGI IMG/M metagenome (GOLD analysis project Ga0129351, IMG submission 94423) | Freshwater to marine salinity gradient microbial communities from Chesapeake Bay, USA - CPBay_Sum_27_0.2_DNA | ecosystem: Environmental > Aquatic > Marine > Coastal | place: USA: Chesapeake Bay... | reverse complement strand
GTGTAAAACCTTCTAATGCCCGATAACGATGATAGACTTACAAGGATGGAGGAGAAGATAGATAAGCTATCCGATGCCGTCGTTTCAATAGCTAGAGCTGAAGAAAAACTAATACAACTAGGTACTCTTACAGACGTTTTGTTTAAAAAAATAGACGATATGAACAGCCGTATGGTTGAATTAGAAAAAACTACAGCCGAAACTAAAGCTTTTGTAAGTGGCTTTACGAAATTATCTTGGGTTTTTGTTACTGGACTACTTACAGCACTGGCTGGTATAGTTGCATATAATTTGTGGGGTTAATATACCCTTTTATGTGTAAAACTATTTATGCCTAGAGAACATGTCAATATACTAAGGTCCGAAATAAAATCTGAGACAGCTACAGATCAAGCTACATACGAGGTTTATAGAAAAAAAATTATCAGAACCTTCATGGATACTGTTGAGGGCGACAAAAGACATGATTACGATAGTCGTCTAATTAGAGAATTTAATCAAAGATGCGATCAACTAGGCTTCGACGCTACAGTTCAAATAAATCCCAAAAATGCAGGACTAACTTATACTGGTAATTTTGACGGAATTCCAGCACTGCCTACAGGAAATGAATTACTTAATGAAAATTTTACAGGATATACACCACAAGATGGTGCAGAACCTGGTAAATATGATTTTTTAATTGAAAATTATAACGGACATCCAATTGGACCATCTGCTTCAAGTTTAGATCAAGTTCAAATGTCTGGTTGGTATTTTCATTCACCAATGTTTACTAATACTACCAATTATCAAAGTTTAATGTTGGCTCAATTAATCTCCAAAGAATCTTATAATTTGGTTGAAACTGGACAATTGCTTGGTTATGGAGACTTTATGCAAGATAGAGTTGTAAAACTTTTTGGTCAAAATGATGCTTTAGTTGCTCCAGGTTCTAATTCTGATTTTAATTCAGAATTAAATAGATTATTTTTTAATTTTCAACCATCTATCACCCCAATTACTATGATTGGAAATACGGTTGGCGCTCCAGGATTAAATAATTTTCAAACAGGTTATTGGTGTAGATATGATCTTACTTTTAACTTTGGACAGTATGATCATGCGCCATCAATTCCAGAAGATACAACTGGAATTTCTTTCGGCTGTTACGTTAAAATTGAAGCAGGCGATCCTTTAAAAGATTTAAACTTTGGTGGTATGTATATTAGACAAATAACTGGGGATGGCGGCAATCAAGAAGATTTTGTTGACGTTTTACAAGTAAAAGGCTCTGATTTTACTCAATCAGCAAGTACTATGGGAACAACCAATTATGCTCGTGTAGGTGGTACTAATGGTTGTTATAATTGGGGTAATGGTCGTGCTCTTGAATATGAAGCTCCACCTAATCAATTTAAACTAAAAGAAACATTTCCAAAAATTGGATGTTCCGTAAGGGCTTTAGACACAAAATTACAAACTTCATCAAGTGCCTCTGGAGATTGGGTTTTACTTTCTGGACAAACGCCATACATAACAGGAGATTTAAGCGTTATTCCACATACTGGAATTAATGCAGTTTTATTCTATGCAGAAAATCACAGTTACTTAGATAATGGCGCTGGTGCTCCAGGTGCGATATATTTTGCCCAACCTTTTGTTACTTTTTTATCATAAAACATAATGAAATATGTAATTGAGGCTGGAGCATGCGATGGCTTATTTAAATCAACCACAGAGTGGACAGATGAACATTATGATGATATAACTGCTATTTTAATTGAACCCCATCCAGAAATGTATGATAGACTGGTTCAAAATAGAACAAAAAAAAATATATTTATCAATAAATGCTTAGTTGGATTTGACCATCCATCAACAGACATAGATTTAATACAAAAAAATTGTATAGACCAATCTAGTGTTTTGAACCTCGCAGAACATAATGTACCATCAGATAAACAAATTTCTGGTATTAAAATAAAATGTGAAGCATCAACTTTACAAAAAATCTTAGACGACTTAAATATATATGAAGTAGAAAAGCTGTATTTAGATGTAGAGGGTTTTGAAGTGGAAGTTTTAAAAGGTATAGATTACGAAAAGACAAATATAAAAGAAATGGAGATTGAACCTCATTTTACAAGAACAGGGTTCACAAAAGAAGAAGAGTTTCAGGCTATAAATCACGTTATTTCAGATTATTATAATTTTATTAAAGAAGTGAAACCGAACGAAGAAATTAAATATATTTTTAAACGAAAATAGGTGTAAAGAATATCATGGAGTTAGATTTTACAGATGACATAGTGGCAGGTAGACCTGGACCTAAAAGTTCTGCTCAAACACCTGCAAAACCAGATGAGCGAAAGAAAGGATCCAGTCGCAATGAACCTGGTTCTGCTGGTACATCTCCAGACTCCAAAGAAAAATCAAAAAAAATCCTAAAGAGACAGGACGAAAAAGACTTGGTTAAAGAAGCCAAGGGTAAAATAACTTTCAGTGAAAAAGTCACCACTTCCCTCAAAAACAAGGTTAAAGAGCATAATGAAAAACATTCCAGAAAAGTGACTCTGGGTATGCTAAAAAAGGTTTACAGAAGGGGTCTTGGTGCATTTTCTGCAAGTCACAGACCAGGACAGTCTAGAGCTGCTTGGGCTATGGCTCGTGTTAATATGTTTTTAAAAATGATGCGTGGCGGTAAAGTTAAAGATTCTTACCGAAAAGCAGATCAAGATGTTGCAAAAGCTTCAGAAGAGGAGTTAATGTATCTAGAAATACAAAGCAATACATGGTCTCCAAGTGATTTTGATGAATCTAGAGATATTTCTAAAGTTGAATTTGCTTTAGCTAGAATTGATCTTTTAGGCGCAGGATCTACTCCAGATGAAATTTTAGAAGAAGCTGGAATGGATATATTTGATTCAGAAGCCGCAGAAAAAAAGACTTTAAACAAACCGTTTAGACTTAAAGATGGCAAAAAGAAATTTGGCGTCTATGTAAAAAATGACAAAGGTAATGTTGTCAAGGTAAAATTTGGCGATCCAAATATGGAAATCAAAAGAGATGATCCAGAACGCCGCAAATCTTTCAGAGCTCGCCATCAGTGCGATACAAATCCAGGACCAAAATATAAAGCTAGATATTGGTCTTGTAAAATGTGGGAAGCTGGAAAATCCGTCACAGATTATACGAAAGGCGAAGAATATTATATTCAAGAAAACCCTTCTTTGGCTAACGTAGAAATCGTCGAAGACGAACAATATTAATGGATTACAATTTTGCAACGGGCTCCAAATTATACAAAGAGTTCTTAGCAGAAAGAGATGAAATCCTCAAACATAAATGGCTAGAGTCAGAAAAAGCTGGCGAAGATATTGGATTTGAAAAAGCTTTAGTAAATTGGGTCACCAATCATAGAGTCTCTTGGAAAAAACACCGAAAAAAGCTTGACAATTAGTGCTTATGGGTTAGTATACCCATAATGAATCAAACTAATAGAGAATTAAAAGACGCTACATGGGATCAATTTATCTCAAATGTAGAAGTTAGCATTGGCCCAGTTTTTCACGTTGCTAAATGGGCTGTCTTTTCTGGTTATGATGTAGAAATCAAAGGTATGAAATTTGCCGATTCTTACGAAAACTGGAGAGATGGAGCAGATGATGGTTATGATTTAGTTATATCTGGTAAAACAGTTAATGTAAAAAGAAATAACAGAAACTTTTCATCTATTGATGATTTTATAGGTAATTTTAAAAATTTCGAAAGACCTATTTTAGTTAGTGCTAAACACGTCAATACTCCAGACGTTACTTTAATTTTAAGCCACGACTTAAAAGGAGGTATTAAAATACCAAAAACCTCTAAAAAGTATTGGGGTATCAGAAAAAATGTTTTTGACCCCAGATATAAAACAACACAAGATTGTTTTGATGTAGCAAAAAAACACGTTAGTTGGCTAAATCTACAAATTAAGAAATGAAAAAAGTTTTTATAAATGGTTGTTTTGATGTCTTGCATATTGGGCACATAAGATTGTTTGAGTTTGCAAAAATCTTTGGCGATAAAGTTATAGTAGGTATAGATTCTGACACTAGAGTTAAAGAATTAAAAGGAGACTCTAGACCAATTAACTCACAAGAAGATAGGAAAGAAATGTTGTTATCATTAAAAAATGTAGACAATGTTTGTATTTTTAACGACAGAATAGAATTAGAAAATTTAGTCTTTGACATCTCCCCAGATTATATGATAGTTGGAGAAGAATATAGATCTAAAGAAGTTATTGGTTCTGATTTTGCTAAAAAATTAATTTTTTTCAATAAAGTAAATGGATATTCAACAACTAAAATCTTACAAAATACTACTACTGGGTGAGTCTTGTCTTGATGTTTATCATTACGGAACTTGTGATAGGTTAAATCCAGAAGCTCCAGTTCCAGTGTTAAAAGAGAATAAGCTAGAAATAAAAAGTGGTATGGCGGCTAATGTGAAAGCTAACCTTAAGTCTTTGGGTTTAAGTGTTTCTCATTTAACCAATAAAGAAAAATTAGAAAAACATAGACTAATAGACACAAGATTTAATTGCCACATAGCAAGATATGACATAGGTGAATCAGAAAAAATCAAACCCCTCGACACAATTACAGAAGACTTTGATATTTTGGTTATTAGCGATTATAATAAAGGATTTATAACCCCATCTTTTGCCACAACAATTTGCGAAGCATATAAAGACAAAACAATATTAGTAGATTCTAAAAAACAAGATTTATCTTGCTACAAAAACTGCATACTAAAGATAAACGAAAAAGAGTTTAGAGAATGCGTGGATATAGATGACAGCTGTGAACTTATTGTAACTTTAGGCGATAAGGGAGCTTATTATAAATCAAAACTATATGAAACAGATAAAACTGAAGTGTTTGACGTTTGTGGTGCTGGAGATGTTTTTCTTTCCTCGTTGACTTTTGGATTTTTATATTATAATAACATGGACAAAGCAATTAAATTAGCAAACAAACTAGCTAGTTTATCTGTTTCCAAAACAGGAACTTACGTTTTAAAGAAAAAAGATTATGAAGGCATTATTGACGGGATATAAAGGTTTTGTAGGCCAAGCTCTACACGATAAATTAAAAGACATTTATGATGTAGTATTTTGTCTTGACGCTGAAGATACCAAACAATTAAGTGATGACTTAATTAAAGAAATTGATGTTGTTTTTCACGTTGGTGCAATAGCAGACACAACTTTACAAGACGAAGGTGAAATGTTAATTTACAATTATTCTTTCAGCGTAAAGCTATTTAAATTATGCCAAAAGTATAACAAAAAAGTTATATACTCTTCTTCTGCCGCTTGTTACGGAGATGGAGACGGCAAACCTAAAAATATTTATGGTTGGTCAAAACTAATAGCTGAAGAATTTGGTATGGCTCATTGCGATGAGTTTGTCGCCTTGAGATATTTTAATGTATATGGGCCAGGAGAATGTCACAAAGGCAAGATGGCTTCTGTTGCTCATCAAGCTTATAAAAAAGGTAAATTTAGAATATTTCAGAAAAAACCTAAAAGAGATTTTGTTTATATTAAAGATGTTGTAGATGCCAATCTACACGCGGTTGATGCGCCTAAAGGCGTTTACGAAGTTGGTAGTGGGGAAGCTAGAACATTTGAAGATGTCTTAGATTTAATGGAAGTTCATTATATGTATCACCACATAAGAAATATTCCACCCTGGTATCAATTCTATACCCAGTCTGATTCAGAAAAATGGATGCCAGATTGGAAACCAAAATACACCATAGATACTGGTTTAGTAGAATACAAAAAATATTTAGATGAAATACGTGGTTGATATAGACGGAACTATTTGTTATCAAATAAAAGGTGGAGACTACAAAGATTCAATACCTAAAAAAGACAGAATAGAAAAAATCAACAAACTATATGATGAGGGTCATACTATTATCTTTTTAACAGCTAGAGGCATGGGACGCTCAAATAACACCAATCCAAACCTTTTTAAAGAATTAACAGAAAAACAGTTGAAAAAATGGGGCGTAAAGTATCATAAGTTATTCATGGGCAAACCAGCTGGTGATTTTTACATAGACGATAAAGCAATAAAAGATGAAGAATTTTTCAGAGATTAAGTTTGTTCCCAAAGGTTGGGGTTACGAAAAGTGGATTGTAAATAAACAAGAATACTGTGGAAAGATTTTATGGTTTGCTAAAGGTAAAAAATGTTCTTGGCATTATCACGAAAAGAAAGATGAAGTTTTTTACATTAGAGAAGGTAAATTATTAGTTAGATATGGCTACAACCCCGATATAGAAAAATGCAAAGAAGTAATTCTAGAACCTGGTGATAATTTTTGGGTGCACACTGGATTACATCATCAGATGGAAGGTTTAGAAGACACAGAAATGTTTGAATTTTCCACAGAACATTTTGACGAAGACAGTTATAGAGTAATCAAAGGAGATTAAATGATTACTAGAGAAAATTTGATTAAAGACGCTATTGATTTATCTCTTAGCAATGTAAACATAGCTCCAATAAAATATTTCAACAGAGTTGATTTGCCCCCTGGTTTCATTACCTTACATTTAAAAAATAATGAAATTACTGTTGCGCAAAAACATGACTATCTAGATCCAACAAGAATTAACATTACCGCTAATTTAATTCAAAGATCTACACAGGGTTTAAATTTAGACTGCAAAATAATTTTAAACACCAAGGATGAACATACTAAATTTCATTTATCAATTTTTGAATTTGCTTGTCCAGAAGATTCCCTAAACATTAGGATTAATGATCCACATAGTTCTTTTTATGTAGGTAAAAATTTCTTTGACCCGACACCTTTTGATTTAAAAGAAGATAGTTTGGTTTTTAGAGGAACAGATACAGGTAAACTAAACGAACAACTCACTAATCAAAGAATAGAATTTTGTAAAAATACAGCAAGTGTTGAACACATAAATTCAAAAATATCACAATTCCTAAATCATAATAAAGAAGCTTTTGATTATATGGGTTACGATATAGATTTAATAGCTGGTGATTACTTAGATAAAGAAGCCCACTTTAAATATAAATATATCTTAGATATGTATGGCCACACATCAGCTTGGGATAGAAACTTTTGGGCACTTGGTTCAAACTCGGTTCTTTGCCATATGAAACCCAATGAGATTCCAAAATTACTCTGGTATTACAGATACATACAAAAAGAAGGTATAGTACCAGAATTTACAGAAGATGAGTTTATAAATAAAGATCACACAAAAATTAACATCAAAGAAGTTAAGGAAAAACAAAAATCGTTTTCTAAAATTTTATTAGAACCCGAAACACACGAAGAATATTGCAGAACTTTATTGCTTGAATATAACAAATTATATAACGAATGAAAAAATTACCAAACGTTACCTATTTAACAATAATGGGTAGAGAAAAACCAGTTGATAAAGAAAATCACGAATTAGTAAATAGAATAGTTAAACTAGCTTCTAACTGGTTTGAATTTGGTTCGGTTAAATTACTTTCGGCACAAGATAAAAACCAATGTGTTTTAGATGAAAAGATTGAATTTGTAAAAATAGATCCAATGCAAGCTGTTGATTATAACAGGTTTTGTGTTGAAGACTTACATAAGTATGTTGATACAGAATATGTTATACTTTTTCAAACAGATGGGTTTATATTATGCGGTGAAAATTGGGATGATAAATTTTTAGATTATGATTATATAGGTTCTCCTTGGCCTTTTGTTTTTGGAGATAATAAATATTATAGAATAGAAGATTTTGGCACAAAATATCCAGAACATTTTGAATGTCATCACTTATGTGGTAATGGAGGATTTTCACTTAGAAGTAAAAAATTTTTAGAGTTAAGCTCAAAATTAAAATACAATCCACAAACACCTGTCGTAAGTTACGACTTTAATCCAGAAGATGTTTTTTTATGTTTAGATAATTATCAATATTTTATAGAAAACGGATGCAAGTTTGGTGAAGGGGAAGTAGGATTTAAATTTTCTTACGAAGACGATATGTATATTTTAGAAAAAGGTCAATTTAAAACTCAGCCATTACACCCTTTAGCTTCTTTAGGTTTTCACGGTGTAGATCAAATACCAGGAGCTTTCTCAATTTTAATTAAAAGACTGTTATATAATACAAAATGAAAAAATGTTTAATAAAAGCCACTGGTTGGATAGGTGATACTTTTTTTGCACTATCCTTGCCCCAAAAATTAAAAGAAGAACTCGGATTTGAAGTTGTTGATTTTCTTACATATAGACCTCAACCAATAAGAATTATAAATGCAAATAAATTTGTTGACAATATATTTTTTAATAAAGTTGAAGACGAATCTCAATATGATGAAGTATTTGAAATGCCTATCATAGAAGATAAAAGTATAGCTCCAACTATACAGTTTCAAAAAAGTTGTGGTTTAAAAAATCTATCTACAGAATTTAACCTAAGTTTAGAAGAAGATGTAGATAACCTTGGTAAACTTTTTCTAAATTGCTTACCAAAAAATAAATTAAAAATAGCATATCAAGGTGATTGGACTTTGAGAAAATGGAATTATTCAATAGAAGAATACAACAACGGACAAACAAATACCCAAGGCGATTGTTCAAAAATTATATCAATATTAGAACAAACTAATAAATATTCCTTGATAAACATATCGCCCTATAATACCGCCAATCTTAACTTGGATATCAGAGGTTATGATGTTGATCCCGTAAGATACGCATTAATGGGATCTATAATAAAAAACTGTGATTTATTTATAGGTGCAGAAGGAGGCATGGCTAATCTAGCATCTGGTTTAGGTACTCGTTGTATTATAAGTACTTGTCATATGCACAAAAAATTTGGTTTCAATGGAGAAATGTCTAAAACATACGAGGTTCAACTAGGCCCAGAAGTACTTTTCCCAAATAAAGGTCATATTAATTTAGACCCATACTTGAATGAAGAACAAGTTGCCGAAAAAATAATAGAAAATACATAGAAATATTTTAAGATAGTACATGAAGCGAAAAGTTATACTAATTACAGGTGCCGCAGGTTTGTTGGGTGCAAATTTTTCTAGACATCTTTTAGAAAAAGGTTATGTAGTTGTAGGTATAGATGATCTCTCTGGAGGGTATCAAGATTTTTTACCCGAACATAAAAACTTTTATTTTTTTCCTACCAACTTAGAAAAAGACGAAAGTGTTGTTGCATCTATTTTTGACAGATTTAAGCCTCAAGCTGTTTTTCATTTTGCAGCTTATGCCGCTGAAGGTTTATCTCCATTTATTAGAGTATATAACTACAACAACAATGTTGTTGCTTCAGCTGTCATTATTAACGAATGTATTAAACACGATGCTAAATTAATATTCACATCTTCTATGGCGGTTTATGGTAAACAAAAACCACCATTTACAGAAGAAATGAAGCAAGATCCAATTGATCCATACGGTATCGCTAAATACGCAGTAGAATTAGATATACAGCAAGCTTCTGAACAATTTGGTCTTAAATACAATATCGTTAGACCTCATAATGTTTTAGGTATATATCAAAATATTTGGGATAGATATAGAAATGTTATTGGAATTTTTATTAGAAGAGCTATTAACGGTGAACCATTAATTATATATGGAGACGGAGAACAGACTAGAGCTTTTTCCGATATAGAATATTATATGGAGCCAATGGAAATGTTGATAGAAGAATATGAAGGGAAAATTTTTAATATAGGGGCTGATAAATATTTTTCATTAAACGAGGTGGCAAATTTAGTAGTTGATACTGCACTCAAATACAATATCAAAGCGTCTATTATCCACGATGAGCCAAGACACGAAGCAAAACACGCTTTTTGTGATCACACTAAAGCTAAAGATATTTTAAATTTTAAAGATGAAACAAATTTACAAAAATTAGTTGAAAAAATGTTTGATTGGGCTATTAAAGAGAAACAAAGAGAAGTTAAAACAATAAACTACGAAGTAGAAAAAGGAATTTATAAATATTGGAAATAAAATGAATATCATACAGATAGGATGCCACAATTGCGAAGATCACGTTAACGAATTTATCACTAAAGAATCTGATAAAGTTGAAAATTTTTATTGTATAGATGCCTTAGAGGATGCTGTTGGTGTAGCAAAAAAGAAATACAAGTTTCTTAAAGATAGAGCTATATTTATTAATGCCGCAATAGTCGACAATGATTACAACGAAGACACAATTACACTATACATCCCAACAGATGCGGAAGAAATGTGTGGACATGCTTCAGTTTTAAAAAAACATGTTGTTGATCATGAGCATAATGAAATTGAAGAAAAAACAATACAAGCTCTAAAAATCAATGACTTATTAGATAAAATTGAAGGAAAGATAGATTGTCTTTTTATAGACGCAGAAGGTATAGATGCGGATTTAATTTTATCTATTGACTTAACAAAATATGATATAGGTCAAATATTTTACGAACACAGACATGCTAGTGGTGTCCATAATCCAGGTCTTAAACATTCAGAAGTTCTTTCTAAACTAGATAGTTTTAACTACACGCTTCAAAGCGATGTTATGAATACTTTAGCAACAAAGAAATATGAGTAAAGCAATAGTCACAGGTGTTACAGGTCAAGTCGGTTCTTATATGGCCGAGTTTTTGTTAAAATATACAAACGTTGAGGTATATGGTGCAATTCGTAGACTAAGCGTTCCCAACCACCAACATATAGAACACCTCAAACTTAATCCTAGATTTCATTTAATAGAAATGGACTTGGGTGATGAGCACAGTATTAACGCTTGTTTAGAAGAGGTTAAACCAGATTACTTTATGAATTTTGCAGCAAATTCATTTGTAGGCTTAAGTTGGAAAATGCCAGTCAATCATTTCCAAAACAATACAATGGCTGTTTTGCATCAACTAGAAGCCATAAGAAAACATTGCCCCAAATGCCGTTATTACAACGCTGGTTCATCCGAAGAGTTTGGAGATGTTGTTTATAGCCCACAAGATTTAGCGCACCCTTCAAGACCTCGCAGTCCGTATGGTGCATCCAAAGTTGCTGCAAGACAGATTGTAAAAGTTTGGCGAGACTCTTATGATTTATTCGCTGTCCAAGGTTATTTATTTAATCACGAATCAGAGCGTCGTGGCGAAGAATTTGTTACAAGAAAAATTACAATGAATGTAGCTAGAATTAAAAAACAACTTACAGAAGGTAAGACGCCAGAATATTTTGAACTTGGAAATTTGGAAGCTAAAAGAGATTGGAGTCACGCAGAAGACTTTGTCAGAGCTGTTTGGTTAATGTTAAAACAACCTCTTCCAAAAGATTATTTATTAGCATCTGGAGAAACACATTCGGTTAAAGAGTTTGTTGAAAAATCTTTTGAGTACGCTGGTATTCCAGTAATTTGGAGTGAGGCCAAAGATCCAATGGATACAGTGCTCTTACATTCAGAAACTGGAGATACTTTATTGAAAATTAATTCAAAATTCTATCGCCCAGCAGAAGTAGAGCTTCTCTTGGGAGATTCTTCGGAAGCTAGAAAAGATTTAGGCTGGGAAAACGGTGTAAACTTTGATACTCTTGTTCGAAGAATGGTAGAAAATGACCTTCAATTACAATAATTATTTTAGCGTATGTATTACTTGTTGCGATAGAGACGTACACTTTTTAGATTATGCGTTTCGCACAATTGCTCTTCAAACGGTACCATTTCATGAGTTAATAATTTCCGCAAATGGTTTACCTAAAAATTATTTTGATAAACAACCAAAATACATAAGAGTTGCTGGTAAAACAATACCAATCAATTATCATGTTTACCCAAAAAGAAAAAATCCTGGTTTTGCTAGAAATTTTGGCGCTAGATTTTGCGAAACAGAATATATTATGTTTTGTGATATAGACGACATTTCTCTTAAATTTAGATTAGAATACGCACAAGAATGTATTAAAAAACATCAACCAGATTGTTTTATTCACTCACAAATTTGGCATGTTGATCCAATTGGATTTGTTGAAGGTGAAACAGCTTTACAAGAAGTCACTCGCAAAAAAGATCATCAAGAAAAAAGCTCAATAATTAAAGAAGCTTTTGAAAACGTAGAATCTTTTATGCACAAACAAAAGAAACCTGCGGCTCGTTTTGAACCAGTTAGTAAAGTAACATCTATAAAATTTTCAGAAAAGAATATAGGAGATGTTTATGCACGTCATAAAGGAAAGTTAACCGTAGCTTATGGACACCCAATTGTCAAAGTTGAAACCTTAATGAACATTAAATATGATGAAACATTAAAAACAGGAGAAGATCTATTATTTCTTTATGATTTGTTTAAAAATGGCAAGAATATTATTTATTCATCAGATGTTTTATTATTGCACCGTGGCATGAGTCACTCTACAGCGAATTACGAAATTCGCAGACTACAAGGCGCTTGGGAAGTTGAAGATGACTTTAGAAAACAATATTTAGAAAATAGACTTGACAAAAACTTAAAAGTATATCATAGTCCCTATTATGACAAACAAGACGAACAAAAACCAATCAACCCTAAATAAAAAGGAAATATTAGGTAGATTGATAGAAATACCCAAAACTGGCAAAAGAGCATTTTGGTCTAGGGAAATGATGTTTCTAAAAAAATTAGAGGAGCGTTATTCTCTAGAATTCTTACAAATTGTAACTTTTCCTAAGAAATATGATAGCCTTGCATACCTAGTATCTGACGCTCTCAAAGAAACAATGGACAGAAAATGGAAAAATTTCAACTTTAAAGTTGACTTTTCAAAATATACAATCTATGATATATCAGAAAAATGTGGAAAAGACTATGAGTCCATATATAATAAACCGAAAAATACAAAAGATTTATTTAAATGAGTGATATAGATTCAGAAATATTAGATAAGTTTCTCAAAGCAAAGAAGGACGATCATTACAACTTTGAGAAATCAGTAGATTACAAAGCGTCAAGCGGCTCCTTACAGCTTGATTTAAACCTAAATGGTGGATTTGGCCCAGGATTACACAGATTTGTGGGCATGAACGAAGGTGGTAAGACTAGTGCCGCTTTGGAAGTTATGAAAAATATGCTTAATACCCAGAAAAAAGCTAAAGGTTTTTATATCAAAGCTGAAGGTCGCTTATCTAATGAAATGGTGGCTAGATCTGGCATTAAGTTTGTATATGATGCAAAAGAATGGAAAACAGGCACCTGTTTCGTCTTTGAAAGTAATATTTACGAGGTTGTTGTTGATGCAATCAAGACTTTGGTAGAGCAAAATGAAGATGAACACCAATATTGTTTTATCCTAGATTCTGTAGATGGTTTAATATCTAAACAAGATATTGATAAATCTTTCTATGATTCTAACAAAGTTGCAGGTGGAGCTGTAATTGCGGCTAACTTTATGAAAAGAATGTCCATATCTCTTGCAAAAAGGGGTCATATGGCCATTTTTATTAGCCAAGTAAGGGCAGATATCAAACTAGACCCATACACGAAAGCTCCGATACGTCAGACGTCAGCAACGGGTGGAAATGCATTGTTACACTTCGCTAATTATATCATAGAGTTTGAACCAAGATTCAAATCAGACCTAATTTTGCAAAATCCATCAATTAAACAGCCAGATCCCAAAACAAATCCAATTATTGGACATTGGGCAAAAGCTACAATTAAAAAATCACCTAACGAAAAGACTAATAATACCATTTCATACCCAATTAGGTATGGTAGAGTTGGTGGAAAATCAGTTTGGGTAGAGAAAGAATTGGTAGATTTACTTTATATGTGGGAATTTGTCACCAAAAAAGGTGCTTGGATCACAATAGAAGAAGAATTTAGAGAATTGGTAGAGGAATCCGCTCCAGATCTACCAGAAAAGATACAAGGAGAGGCTAATTTATTCAAGTTAATTGAAGATAATGAAACTTTATGCACATTCTTGATTGATTATTTCAAAACAAATATAGCCGAACTAGTGTAAAGGCTATCTAACCCTCAGTAGGGGTTGATTTAAGTTATGGAAATACTAAAAAATAATAAGATTAAAGTGGGGCTTGTTGTCGCAGTTATTGCAGCTTTTTTCCTTTTTGGGGGTAAAGCAGAGGCACAAGACCTAGAACAAACGGTAAAGTCATGGGACATTGATGTTGAAGTAGGTAACTACGAAAAACGCATTGATGGCGGGCTTTACGGATCTGCAGATGTTCAATATGTAAAAGCGTCTTCAGAGTTAGGAGTAATTGGTGGCTTGTCACTTATTGGTTCAATTGAGCAAGTAAAAGCTGATGAAGAAGAGTTATATGGTACAATTGGTACTAATCTTTCTACATTCATTGGCGATATTGCTACAGAATTATTAATTACTTCTATTGATAACGAAAATACTTATGAGTTAGTTAGTTCTTATGGCCTCAGTTTGTTTGGCGTTGATTCAATTCTTTCTGTTGCAACAGAAGAAGGTGGTCAATATACAGCAGATATCGCAGTAGGAACAGATCTAGATCTCACTGAGCATTTTGCAATCGGTGTTGGAGTAGAGTACGGTAAGTCATTTGAATATGATACAGACTACACTTATACTTTAGTCACACTTGGTGTTCAAACAACATTAGATCACCTAACAGTGTTTGCTAATTTAAATTATCTAAACAATGATTTAAATACAGCTCAAGGCACTGATGGAGAGTGGGAATCAACCTCTGACTTTGGGGTCGCTCTCAACTTTTAACTTGAAAAACAATCAGCCCTCTCTATAATAGGAGAGGGCTTTTTTATGAATTTTATAACTCTATACGGCAAAGAAAAACCAGTTAGAAATCCACACAGATACAAGATTAAGTGGAATGGTAAGTGTAGAAGTAAATTTCAGCGTACAGTAAGATCCTATTTGTACAAACATTGGCGCTATGATGCCGTATATGAGGAGTTTAAGGTTGCAGGTACACAACTTACCTTAGATTTTTATAACCACACTAAAAAGATAGCTATAGAGGTTCAAGGAGCCCAACATCTTAAGTTTGTAAAGCATTTTCACAAAACCAGAGCTAATTTCGTACGTCAAATACGAAGAGATAACAAAAAAATGGAGTTTTGTGAGTTAAATGATATAGAATTGATTGAAATTTACCCAGATGACGAATTATCAGAAGAATATTTTGAAAAGCTTTTGGGGTGAGTGTAAATATACTAGATGAGCGAACCAAAATTTAATGATTTTACCGTTCCAGATAAGATTTTGGAACAATTATATGAAATGAGTGGAGGGCCAAAGGCCTATAAAGGTTTTATTATCGCTTTTGCTACAGAAAAGGGCGAGCCTATTATTCACACCAAGTGCGACTGTCAAGTCACAGAGTATGGTTTAAAAAAAGCTTTAGAAACATTTTTAGCTGAAGTATCTGAAGAACCATACGAAATTGAAGAAGATCAAGAAAATACTTGACTTTTTTGATTTTATGCACAATATTAGGTGCATATGATTTATAGTTATGAAATAGAAAAGCAAGTTTTAGCCGCTTTCTTGCAAAAACCTAACATATTTGTTAATTATTTAAGCGTCTTAAATGAAAAGGATTTTTACGATAAAAATTCTCTACTACATAAAACACTCTTCCTTATACTCAAAAAGTCTTTAGAGAAAAACGAAAGTATTGACGAGATTGTCATAGTACAAAGAATTAAAGATTTAGGAATCAAGTTTGAAGAAGATATCAATATACTTGATTATGTACGATCGCTATCAATGCGTAAAATACATTCTGACGACAAGATAGAAACCTCAATTAAGGAACTCAAAAAGTACAGCGTCCGCAGAGAGATACATTCTACTGGTCAAAAAATTTCAGAGCAAATGAAAAACATCAACACAGATGTGCCATATTTGCAGATTATTGAAATGGCCGATCAAATGTATAATGAAAAAATTAATTTGTTTGAAGTTGGTGATGACGTTCCTAAAAACATTTACGAGGAGATGGAAGGATTTATTGAAGAGCGTGGCAACAATCCAGTTGACGAGTTCGGAATGTTCGGCCCTCACGAAAAGGTAAATGATATTTACGGCTCTCTTTTGAGACCAGGAAACATTACAGTTATAGTTGCTCGTTCTGGTGTTGGTAAAACACAATTTTGCATGGATTATTCAACAAAGGTTGCAATGAAATACAACGTACCCGTTTTACATTTTGATAACGGTGAAATGAGTAAAGAAGAACTAATCATTCGTCAATGTGCGGCTTTGTCTGGTGTGCCTTCTCACTTATTGGAAAGTGGTAAGTGGCGACAAGCTGGAGAAGATGTTGTAAAGAAAGTTCGAGCTGTTTGGTCTAAGGTTAAACAACTTAAATTTTACTACTACAATGTTGGTGGTATGGATGTTGACTCTATGATTAACACACTTAAAAGATTTTATTATTCTCAAGTTGGTCGTGGCAATAAAATGATTTTTTCTTTTGATTATATTAAAACATCTTCCGATAAACAGTCTGGCAATAAATCAGAGTGGCAAATGGTTGGAGAGATGGTAGACAAGTTTAAAAAATGTATACAAAAAGAAATCCTTGAGGATGGTTTGCCAGTTATACCAATGATTACATCTGTACAATCAAATCGTAGTGGTATTACTAATAACAGAAATTCTCAAAATATTGTTGATGATGAGTCCATCGTCTCCCTATCAGATAGAATCACACAGTTCTGTTCTCACATGTTTATTTTAAGACAAAAAACAACAGATGAAATAACAGACGATGGTTCTTCATTTGGTACACATAAACTTATCAACGTTAAAGCTAGACATTTAGGTAAAGATATTGCAGGTGCTTGTGAGCCAGTCCAAGTTGATGACAACTTACGCAAAAACTTTATCAATCTACAGTTTAAAAACTTTAACATCACAGAGTGTGGAGATTTAAGAGACATCGTCGCCTTCAGAAACAATGGTGGTGACTTAATACACACACAAGATAATATACCTTCTTTTGATGATCTATAGAGACAGTTTAGAAAAGCTTGGTTATCAACTTCAAGATTGTGGTAATCATTGGCGTACAAATGCTTTGTATAGAAATGGAAAAAACAAAACAGCCATTATAATATATAAAGACACTGGCGTTTGGAAAGATTTTGGTACAGACAACCAATCTAAACCATTTCAAGCTTTAGTACAAGAAACACTAAAAACTAATGACCCCCAAATATTAAAACAATATGTAGGTGACGCTGTACAAACTTACGAACGTAAAGAGCCAGAACAAAAAATAGAAATGGAAAAAATATACCCAGAATCTTATTTAGAAAAACTCCTACCAGTCAGAGATTTTTACCTAAATAAAAAGATATCCGAAGAAACCCAAAAATTATTTAAGTGCGGTTATGCTGGTGGCGGTAAAATGTATAGACGTATGGTTTTTCCTATCTACGATTTAAACAATCAGATACATGGTTTTTCTGGTAGGACTGTTGTGAAAGGAGATAATATTCCCAAATGGAAGCACATGGGGCGTAAAACAGATTGGGTTTATCCACACCATCTTTCCCACGACAATATAGAAGAAAAAGGCGAAGTTATTTTAGTAGAAAGTATTGGCGACTGCATGGCTTTGTATGAAGCTGGTTTTAAAAATGTTTTAATGTTAGCTGGCTTAGATATTTCATCTAAAGTGTTATCGTATCTCAATAGTTTTAATTTAGATAGAATAATTGTAGCAATGAATAACGACAAAGATAAAGAAACCAACTCTGGTGGTATAGCCACAATCAAAACCGTTGCTAAATTATCTCAAATATATGACCTTAGTCAAATATGCGTTAACCCACCACTTGCAAATGATTTTGGCGACATGCTTGAATCTAATATTAATATGTTTGAAGAGTGGTATACTAGAAAATGCAAATGGAATTTAGCAGACAAAAAAACACAAGACTGGATTATAGAACAAATAAAATCAAAAGACAATTTACGAAAAAACGGTAACTGCAAAAAACTAATGAAAATTATCAATGGAAGTTAAATTATCAGCAAGCCGTATAAAAACTGCGCAATCTTGTAGTTGGTTATATTGGTCTAAATACAAACTCAAGTTACCAGAAAAAGGTAACGATGGAGCTAGACGTGGTTCTATATGTCACAATGTTTTCGAACATTTATCCAAACAAAAAACCAAAACTCAATACAATAAAATTGTTAAAGCAAAAGATCCTTTTGCAGTTAAGGTTGTTAAAGATCAAATACTATCTGAAGCGAAAGAGATGGGTGTTGATGATGACGACAACATGGACTTAATTAAACAAATGATTCTCAACGGTTTAAGTTGCAACTTTCACGGAGAAGAATTAGGTATACCAGATGAGGCTTATGCAGAGTTAGATTTTGATATAGAAAAAAACGGATACAACATTAGAGGTTTTATTGACCAGTTGTTTTTATACAAGGATAAAAAAATAGCACTGATTAGAGATTATAAAACATCTAAAAAAATATTTATTGGAAAAGAAAAAGAAGATAACCTACAAGATTACATTTATTGTTTAGCTGTTAAACATTTGTTTCCAGAATATGTAAATAGAAATGCTGAATTTTTATTTTTAAAATTTAATTTAAAAAAAGAAGGCTTGTTAAAAATGACACCTTTAGATGAAGATGATTTAGAAGGTTTTGAAATGCAGTTGGCAAATATACAAGACTATCTAGAAAATTTTACAGAGTCCACAGCCAAAAGTAATTTTGCATATGATAAGGGCTTTCCAGATGATAATACTTTTAGTGGTAGACTGCAATGTGGTTTTGCTGAGAAAAAAGGTCAACTGAAAAAAGATGGTTCTCTTATGTGGCATTGTCCATTTAAATTTGATTTCTTTTATGTGGAAATATTAGATGCAGATGGGGAACACACTCTTTCCTGCTTTCAAGAAGACTTTGATAAGAGTATGGTGCCAGAAGGTGGTTCACATTCAATAAAATATTACGAAGGTTGCCCAAAACACTTGACAAATTAAAATTATCACCTATAGTGGTAATATGATTCCATTATTTAAGACACATTCATCTATAGGTAAAAGCATTTTACGAATAGATGATGTACACGAGTTAACAAAAGACTTCGAAGAGGTTTACTTTGTTGAAGATAGTATGACAGGTTTTCCAGAAGCCTTTAGAAAGTTTGAAGATAGATTACGTTTTGGTTTGCGTTTCTCTATGTATAACGACGACCACAGCGAAGAATCAGAAAGTAAAATGATTGCTTTTGCAAATGGTGATGCTGGTGCAAAAGAATTATATAATCTTTATACCCAACAGTCGGACACAAAAATCACAAGACCTTGGGACTCTACAAAACATTTACAGTATGTTGTGCCCTTTTATGATTCTTTCTTACATAAAAATTTAACAACCTTTTCTAATTGTGTTGTTGATTTACCTCGTGATATATCTTTTGTAATAGAAGATAACAATCTTCCCTTTGATTGTTTGATTGAAGATAAAATATTAAATTATTGCAAGAATCATTTAAACGAACACTTTAATGCAAAGTCAATATATTATAAAGATAAAGAAGATGTTTTGGCTTTTCAAACTTATAAATTAATTTGTAACCGCAGGATAGGTAGAACTTATGATCTATCAAACCCTGGACTAGATCACTTTGGTAGTGACGAATTTTGCTTTGGATCATGGAAGAATTACTTAGATACAACTTTAAACAGCGCTACGTAGTTTTTGATACCGAGACAGAGGGATTAAACTTAATCACCTCTAAACCTTGGCAGATAGCTTGGATTGAATGCGAAGGTAAAAAAGTCATCAAAAAACACAATCGCTTCATCAAATGGGACGACTTAAATGTCTCTCCAGATGCCGCACGGGTTACTGGATTTGACAGAGATTATTACGAATCTGTTGCAGAAGATCCAATGGTTGTTTGGAAAGACTTTGAAAAAGCTTTGTATGGTAATAACATTGTTCTTGGTCACAATATTCTTGGTTATGATATTTATATATTAGGTGTTTGGCTTAGAAAGATGGGCGTAAGAATTAGTTACGAAAATTTTATTGGAGAGCTTTTAGATACAAACATTTTAGCTAAAGCTATAGCAAAGGGGGATAAAAATCCAGGCAACGAATTACTTGCTTGGCAAATGAGATACCTTCACTTTAGGGAACGTGGTTTAAAAACAAATCAGAAACATCTATTACAGCATTATAATATTGACTTTGACGAAAAAAAGTTACATGATGCTTTATACGATATAGAGAAAAACTTTGAGATATTTCAAAAACAGTTATGGGAATTAGAAATTTAGAATCATTTAAACAACCAATGCCAGTTGGCGTTAGATTACCAGGGATTGAAGTAGAGCAAAGATTCTATGACGAGTTAGGTATTTCTAATACATCATCTAACTATGATTTGCTTCGTGAGTTATGCCTAAAAGGTGTCAAAGAAAGAGGTATTGATAAATTAGAAAACAAACAAGAATACTACGACAGAGTTAAGATGGAACTATCTGTTTTAAAAGATTTGGGGTTTGTTGATTATATACTTTTAAACTGGGATGTTTTAAACTTTTGCCATGAGAATGATATACCAACTGGGCCAGGTCGTGGTTCTGCCGCTGGCTCGTTGGTATTATTTTTACTAAAAGTAACAAATATTGACCCAATCAAGTATGATCTGTTTTTTGAGAGATTTGTATCCAAAAGCAGAGCCAAAAAGACCGTTGTTGACGATATAACGTACCTAGACGGCTCTTTGTTGGCTGACGTGGACAATGATATCAGTTACGATAGAAGAGCCGAGGTAATCAAATATATTGAAGATAAGCATAAAGGTAAGACTTGTAAGATATTAACTTTAAACACATTGAGTAGTAAATTGTGTGTAAAGGAGTGCGGAAAGATCGTGGGAGGGTTCTCAGAAGAAGAGGTTAATGATATTAGCGCTTCTATTCCAAAACAGTTCGGAAAGGTATTTAAGTTAGAAAAAGCTTATGATGAAAGCGAGAAACTTAAAAAGTTTTGCGATGACAACCCTAAAGTATTTAACATTGCCAGAAAACTAGAAGGATTAAACAAGAACACTGGCGTTCACCCATCGGGGATTGCGATTAGCTTCTACAATATACAAGAAGTTATGCCGATGCAAAAAACCAATGACGGTAATTATGTATCTGGTTACGACATGAATGACGTAGCATCTTTGATGGTTAAATTCGACATCTTGGGATTAAGAACATTATCTGTTGTTTATGACACTCTTAAACAATTAGATATGGATATTGAAACTATAGATGTTGAGTCAAATAACATATATGAAAACTTCAAATTCATTGAGGCACCAAAGGGTCTCTTCCAGATTGAAGCGGATACAAACTTTAAAGCAGCTAGAAAGATTGCTCCTCGCAACCTTGAAGAACTGTCTGCCGTGGTTGCTATTGCTCGCCCTGGTGCTTTGGATTATTTAGATACATATGCAAGTTATGTAAAAACTAGCGTGTTCAGTTCTGTTCACGAGTTTTTTGATGATATCTTATCTTATACTGGAGGCATTCCTTTATACCAAGAACAGTTAATGAAGATGGCTGTTAAAGTTGGCTTTACTCTTGATGAAGCGGAACAACTTAGACGTATTGTTGGCAAAAAGAAAGTAGACCAAATGCCAGCTTGGAAAGCTAAGATTGAAGAAAAAATAGAGGAGAATAATTTACCCAAGCAAGTTGGTAAAGTTTTATGGAAAGTTGCAGAAGATTCAGCTAATTATTCATTCAACAAATCGCACTCTATTAGTTACGCCACTTTGGCGGCAATTACAACTTACCTAAAATTTAATCACTCAAAAGAATTCTTTTTGTCTTTGCTTAAAATGACAAAGCACGAGCCAGATTCTCATGCAGAGATAGCTTTGATTAGCCAAGAACTTTGCTTGTTTGATATGAAGCTTTTACCACCAGATCTAGCCAAATCAAAAGTTGAGTTTTCTATTGAAGGTAATAATATTAGATATGGCTTAAACAGCGTTAAAGGAGTATCAGAAAAAACACTTGAAAATGTTGTAGATTTTAGAGACTCTCAGTTATTAGAACAAAACAAATATGATATCTTTCTATCAGCTAAAGATTCTGGAATCAATATTGGTGTTTTATCTGGACTTATACAAGGTGGTATGATGGATTCTTTTTGTGATAGCTCTAGCGGTGTAGCGAATCGTTGTAGATTAGTTTTGGAAGCTCAAGCTTTCAACCTACTAACTCAAAGAGAAAAAAGAAATTTCACACAACTTGGGGCTAAATTAAATTATGATATTTTAAATTCTATTGCCTTTGTTAGAAAAGAAAATTATCCCGCTGATGACGGCAGACCTTTAATGAAAGACTCTAGATTTCAAACATTTAAAAGAGATTACGACAAATATCGCCAAATATACGACAAAAATAAAGAACATCTGGTATTTGCTAACTGGTATTTTGAGCGCAAATACTTGGGATATAGCCACTCAAATGAGATTAAAAATGTTTTCCAAGATACCCAAAACTTAGTCAACAGTTTGGAATTAAAGTCAATTGAACAAAATGACCGTGTAAAGTATGTTGGAGTCGTGACAGATTGCGTCTCTAGAACCAGCAGAGCTGGAAATAAGTACATGAGAGTTGAAATACAAGATGATTATGGAAAAGTTAATTTCATGATGACCAACAACAGAAGGTCAGCTACTCTAGACAATTACCTAAATGAAGGTGGTAAAAAGCCTAAAGAAGGACAAATTGTTTTTATTTACGGAACGAAGGGAGAAGATATTATATTTGGAGAAAAATTATCTATCCTTGATGAAAAAATTTACACAAGATTATCAGAAATAAAATGACCGACTTCTCAAGTTACAACCTCACACCATCCGCTAAAAATTGCTTATTAGAAGCTCAAGAAATAGCGTCCGAATATGGACATTTAAAAGTTATAGACATACATCTCATATATGCTATTCTTCAATCTGACCACACAAATATAGATTTCTGTATGGAAATGAATGGCTGGATAAAAACTGGCTTTCTTCAAGCTTTAGAAATGGTTTTAGAACAATACAAAGAACCAAAAAGAAAGTATAAAGTTTTTGCCCCCGAAATATTTGAAATTTTAGATGCATCTCAAAAACTATCCAAAAGAAACAAAGATGACTTTATAGGTTTAGATCATATTTTAGTTTCCTTATTGGAAACAAGAAATGAGATCAGAGCTTTTTTTGTTGGTTTGCAAGTTGACGTGATTAAATTTTGTACAACACTTTTGTATATAATTAAGAATGGGATTGATACTAGCCTACCTCCAATGGTGGAAGTTTCTAAACCTGCTTCAGCTCCACCAAAACAAAAGCAAGCTCAAGGTATTAGTGAGTGGTGTGAAAACATTAACGAAACGATTGAAAGCAGAGGAACTTTTGAAATTTTTGGCAGAGAAAAAGAAACAGAAAGATCTTTTGAAATTTTACTAAGAAAAAACAAAAGTAATATCATTTTGGTTGGAGAAGCTGGTGTTGGTAAAACAGCCATTGTAGAGGGTTTAGCTGAAAAAATAATACAAAAGAAATGCCCAAAGTTCTTACAGAATAAAAAAATACTTTCTTTAGATATGACATCTGTGCTTGCTGGAACTATGTACAGAGGACAAATGGAAGAAAAAGTAAAAGCTATCATAGATGAAATTTCAAGTAGTGATGACTATATTTTGTTTATTGATGAGATACACACTATTGTTGGAGCAGGTAGCTCTGAAGGTAGTTTGGATTTAGCCAATAGCTTAAAACCAGTATTGTCTCGTGGGGGTTTTGCTTGTATAGGTGCAACCACAAAAGATGAATACTTAAAATATTTTAAAGGCGACTCGGCTTTAAATCGTCGTTTTGAAAAAATAGATGTCTTAGAACCAACAAAAGAACAAACCTTTGAACTCTTAAAGAAAGCTAAATCTTCTTATGAAAAATTCCACAATGTAAAATTTACTTCTAGTGTTTTATTGAAAATAATTGAACTTTGCGCAGAGTATTTACCAGAGAAAAAATTTCCAGACAAAGCTTTTGATATACTAGATGAAGCTGGCGCTAAAACAAAAATACTTTTTGCAGACGAAAAAGAGCAAAAAAAGATTGACATGGAAACCATATATGGTATATTTGCACAGAAACTCAATACTAATATTGAAAATGTCAAAACTAATACTGACATAAATGTAACAAATAAAATAGGTTTTTTATGAGAAAAATAAATCGTATAGTAAAAGCTATGAAGAATAGCAAGGGTCGTTTTTTCGGCCTTAGAGTAAAGAGCGGAGATCAATTTAACGCTCAATTCGTCAAAGAAACACCGCAATATGTGGTTATTCATGACAGAAATGCTCAACAAACGCGAAAGTTCGCTAAATCAAGTCTGAGTGGAATCAATCTTGGTGGAGTTCGTATCTAATTGCAAGGGGTGGTAGAAATACCACCCTTTTTGTGTAATATATCTTATGGCATTTAAGGAAATAGCATTTAATTCTCCAGTTTTAAGTTTTGGATTAAAAAAAGATTTTATAGAGGTAGATTCCTTTGAATCTGGCGTAATTAACACGATATGCACAGGTGATGACAATATCAGTGGCTTTGGAGAAGTTCAAGAAATCAAACAAATAAATGAATCCTTTTTGTATGATACTTTTTGTTTAGATTATGAAGGATTTAGAAAAATTTTAAAAATATCATACGTTACTGGATTTAATTCATTACAAAAAGAATATGATGCCTTAAATAGTTTGCCAACTGGTTTTAGTGGTTATGGTTTAGTTAGTCCAAAAATTGAATCTTTTAGCGGTGGCAACGGGTTTAATTATCTTTGCACTAGTTTTGAGAATGGCTTTTCTTTTGAAGATATACAAAAATCAGATTTTACCTATAATTTAGGAACATTTTGTAATGTATTAGATACAATTCACGAATCACCAACAGGTAATTTACCTTCGTTTCAAGACAAACTAGATATAGATCGCTCTATATTAAACGTAGATATCACTAATGAAATGAGTAAAGAATTGACTTTTAATTATGGTTTGGGTCTTCACGAAATCAGAAACATAATAAATGAAAACACTGATTTTATCAATGAAAACTACAGCCCTTCGCAGGAGGTTTTTTCAAACTTTGCAATTAAATATTCTTCAATATTATACAAAGAAGATATGATAAAAATAATTAATTTTGACAATTGTTATTGCTTGGATTTATTCACAAGTTTACATAAAACAATATGCTCGCTTCAATTAAATCGCTCAAAAAGTCATTTAATGAGATTTTTAAAAATGTATTACAATAATTCTAATTTAGTTGCGAATTACAATCAAAAAACATTTATAAAAAAATACTTCGACACTGAGGCTGTGAACTCAGCAATTGTTTTTAGTGACCTATTTTCCAAACAATTATTTTTATTAATCAATGAAGGTGCTGAAGATATGGAAAAGTTTTACAAAAACTATGCAACATATACTCTAATTAAAGATTATGTAACAGAAAAATTTCCAGATGAAGCTCCAGCAATAAATGATTTATTTTGCTTTATAATTCCAGGACATATACTAGGAAAAGATCAATAACTCCAATCGGAGTCACCAAATAATTCAAATGGTTGTTCTAACCATTCTTTATCCCAAACAGCATTTTCTGCAACTTTCCACTTAGGTATTCTTTTTATAGCTTCAGTGCTACTGAGAGACTCTGGAATCCATTTTAATCTATTATTAGGGTAAATAGCTATTTGACCATTCTTGAGACGTATCACATTCATTTCCTTATGCTCATCAAGTAAATCAGAATCACCGACATCCATATATCCAAGCGATTGTTTTTCTGGCACACAGTCAATAGTAAACCAATAATTACCTTCTTCAAAGTCGCCATCACCCATGTTAACCAACATAGGCACGTCAGCAAGTTGAGCTTTATGAAATAATTCTATATCATTAGATAAACACTCCCACATTTGCACGTCAACTAAATCCAGTTTTTCGTGGTCTTTTTCTGGCTTTTTCCAATACAAACAATCGGGTCTTACTTTATCGTAACAAGCGCAATGACTATCTACCCATACTTGAAAGCAAAAAGGTCTACCCCTTAATGCTCTTACTGATACCAACCATGCAGGTTCAAATTCTTCTCCAGATCCTCCCCACATATCTTTTCTTATGAAAACTCTTGCTTTGGGTAAATTAATGTTTCTTGGCATATAAAATATTATAAATTAACTATAGAATTTTACACTTTATGCAGTATAATAGTCGCATATGCAATACAATCTTTACAAACCAAATGCCAAGAATACAGGTTGTGCTTTTTCTTTTAAAATTATTGATAAAGATAAAGAAGGCAATCCAGTTAAGCCAATCTTTTTAATCCAAGCTATTAAACAAGCTGGTTGGAACGCTTCCAATAGAACAGGAACTTTTAGTGGAAACGCTAAAGATCCAGAAAAAAATATTTTCTGCAAGATAAACGAAAATGAGGTTGGGTCTATTATCCATGCGATTGAAAGATACACTGAGTTTTCTGCGTATCATACATTTGATGATAATAAAACTACAATTTCATTTAAGCCATACGAAAAAAACAATGGCACAAAAGCTTTTTCTTTGGGCGTTATCAAAAACAGCACTTTAAAATTTGGTATAGGTGTTGAGTTAGGTGAAGCTAGAGCGTTAAAAGTTTTACTAGAATTATACTTAGAAAAACTGTTTAAGTTTTAATGAAAACAATTCTTTTTCATTCTAACAATTCTAGAGCTTTTACTGGTTTTGGAAAACATTGTAAAAATATTTTACAATACCTATACAAAACTGGAAAGTATAAAATTATAGAATTAGCAAATGGTTCTCAATGGAGTAACCCCACAACCAATAATAAGCCTTGGGAATCAAGGGGTTCGTTGCCAGATAATCAAGCTTTATTGCAACAATTAAACTCAGACCCTCATAGAGCAAGACAAGCTGGTTATGGTGCCGAAATGATTGATACAGCTATTAAAGAATTTAAACCAGACATTTATATTGGTGTTGAAGATATTTGGGCTTTTGCGGGATACTGGGATAAACCTTGGTGGGATAAATTAAATCACATGATTTGGACTACATTAGATAGTCAACCTATCCTACCTCAAGCGTTAGAAGCGGCACCAAAAACAAAAAACTTTTATGTGTGGTCTTCATTTGCGGAAAAAGATATGGTAAAAGAAGGGCACGATCATGTGAAAACATTACATGGTTCCGTAAACACTGAAGATTTTTATAAGTTGCCTAACAGCAATAGAAATGAGTTAAGAAAAAAATATAATTTGTCTGATAATTTTATAGTTGGATTCGTGTTCAGAAATCAATTAAGAAAAAGTGTGCCAAATATTTTAGAGGGTTTTAAAATGTTTAAAAAAGATTGCCCTAAAGCAAAACTTTTACTCCACACTCATTGGTCTGAAGGCTGGGATATACCAAGATTAATAAAAGAAAAAAACATTGACCCAGCAGATATTTTAACAACTTACTTTTGTAAAGCTTGTTCAAATTATGAAGTGAGGCCATTTACTGGACAAGAACAAAAATGTGGTCACTGCGGTACTGAAAAAGTTTTAAATACCACGAATGTTAATGACGGAGTTGATGAAGAACAACTAAATGAAATCTATAATATGATGGATGTTTATTGTCACCCATTTACTAGTGGTGGTATGGAAATCCCTATCTTCGAAGCTAAGTTAACAGAGCTTATCACATTGGTCACAAGCTATTCTTGTGGCGAAGATTCTTGCACAGCAGAAAGTGGTGGTATGTCTTTGGATTGGGCTGAGTACAGAGAACCAGGAACTCAATTTATCAAAGCCTCCACATATCCTTCAAGTATTGCTAAACAACTTAAAAAGGTTTGGCAAATGAAACCAGAAAGAAGAAAAGAAATTGGGAGGAAGGCTCGCAAATATACTATAGAAAATTATTCAATAGAAGCTGTAGGGAAAAAACTAGAAGATATTATTGATGCGATGCCAGATATTGATTACGACTTCACTTGGGAAACGGATGAAGGTAAAAAAATCAAATTTGAAGATTTGTTAGATGAAGGTAAAAGAATTGCTGTAATGATGCCACAATCAGCTGGAGACGTTTTATGGGTAAATAGTTTACTATCTAATCTAAAAGAGCTTTATCCAGAGTATGACATATATGGAATAACGAGTCCTCAATACGCTCCCTTTTTCGAAGACCATCCAGATGTTCATAAAGTCATACCTTTTGATCCACAATTAGAAAATCTTCATTTCCTAGAAGGACAAGGCGAACATAATGGTTATTTTGATATGGCGTTTTTACCACACTTAGGAACACAAAAATTTCACAACTATCATCACAACGGAATAGACAAAAAACAATTTCAATTATGAGTCATATAGCAGAAGTATACGCAAAAGATTTAGGAGTTAAAGTGGGCAAGCCACAAATACAAGATCATTTCTTCCCAGTTACGTATGATAAATATATTACATTTCATGCTGACACAGAAATACAATCCAAACAATATGATTATTGGGACATATGTTTATTTTTGATTAAACCAAAACTAGAAGAATTTGGGTACAAAATTATTCAAGTCGGTGGGCCAAAAGCTGAACCTGTCAATGGAGTGGATCAAGTATTAACCGCTTGCAGTTACAGACAATCAAATTATATTATTAAAAATTCCAAACTGCATTTGGGCATAGATAGTTTACCAGTGCACGTTGCAAGTACATACGATAAGCCAATTGTAGCTCTATATTCACATACCTATAAAGAAACTTGCTCACCATATTGGAGCGACCCAAATAAGGTTGAATTAATCTCTCCAGATTTTTCTAAAATCAAACCTTCTTTTGCTACACAAGAACTTCAAAAAAGAATTAACGAAATCAAACCAGAGGTAATTGCACAGGCTGTTTTAGATAAACTAGGTATAGACCACAAAATTGATTTTAAAACTGTTAGAGCTGGTAAAAATTTTGTCTTCCCAGTCGTTGAAATTAAGCCAGATTTTTTTGCCTACTCACGAGAATTGCATAATAAAGGAATTAACATTAGATCAGATCTACACTTTGATTTTAATAATATCTTAAATTGGGGTAGAATGTGCCCAGCTAATTTAATTTTGGACAGACATCTTGATGACGAACAACTGTGGCAAATTAAAAGGTGTGTGAAACAAATTATTTTCAAATTAGACGATCTAAAAAAAGATTACTTAGAATTTTTTAAAAAAATAAAAAAATTAAAAATCAACTTAATTATTTCTACAAAGACCAAAGACATTCTCTCAGATTTAAGATTAAAGTATTTTGATTTCAATGTTACGCTAGAGAGCGAAACTGAAGATATATCGGAAATCATTAGCGAAAAAACAAGATATTTGTCTAAAAAACAATTTATTACTAAACAATCTGTATACAAATCACATTTTTCTGCTATTTTGCTTGACAATTCCGACAAGTTCGTATTAAATGATGATTCTAAACAAGAATTAGAAAGTTTATATTTATATGAGTAGTCCAGAAAAATTTAAAAGAAACGAGCATGGTCTTCTAGAATCGGTTGATTATGTTTTTAATGAAGATGGTTCTGTTAATTGGAGAGCCATGATACCTTCAGAACATTTGTATCCAAACAAAGATTGGTTTGAGCGAAGAAAAATGCCTGTTCCAGATTCTATTGAGGGTCTTGATGATGGCCAACTTTTAATTAAGTTGAGCGGGATTAAAGAATTAGCTAGGCTTAGAGGTTTACATAATGTTACTTATGATATCACCGAATCTTCTGACACTCGTGTTGTTGTTCAATGTATGATTAATTGGATTAGCAACTACGAAAGCAATGGAATGCAAACTTTTGCCTCTATTGCCAATGCCACAACAAATAACACAAATGGTTTTGCGGCAAAGTTCTTAGAATGTATTGCAGAGAATCGTGCTTTTGTTCGTTGTGTTCGTAACTTTTTAAACATTCATATTGTTGGTGCGGATGAAATAGACAGTTCTAAAGATAAAGCTCCAATTGAAACACCTACAGAATCAATAGATATTAGTCCTCAAGGTATCTTTGCAAAGAATCTTAAAGACAAGGTAGGCGTAAGCTCTTTTGATGGCTTTAAGGACTGGTTACGAGCTTTGTACAAAGACGGTAAATATGATGGAGATACGGAACAAGTCAAAACTTGGTCTCAGTTTAAAGATATTCCTGCAAAAGAATGTCGCAAGCTTCTTAAATTAATGTAATGTACAAAACAATAATCCTTAAAAATGACAGATCGTCTTTTCACGCTTCTGCCAGTTTTGATTTGAAAAAAACAATTAAATTTTCAAATCTTGATGAAAGGGATATATTAATAGAAAAATTACAAAGGTTACAAGGAGAAAATTTCAATAGGGTTCACATACCAAATTTTACGTTTACCTATGATGGTGATACCGTTACCCAATATGTTCAATTCATAAAGGGTACTCCTTTTGGAACTATAACCCACCCTTATAATCAAATAGTGTATCAAGATGTTGTTTTAAAAAGCTCAGATTGGACTTTTCTAGATTATAATACCCAAAACTTTGTTGTGGAATCAGATACAAACAAAATTTATGCTATTGATTTTCAATCTTACGCTATGTTAAAAGATGTAAAGGAAAGAAAAAAGATTTGGGCGCAAAATATAGAGTCTCAAAAAAATTTATTAAAATTTAATTAAAAACTACTAGTTCTTAAAGTTACTTGTTTTGAAGTAGATGAGTAAGTAAGATTAGTTGATTTACCACCCCCTAAATCGTTACTCACAGCTCCTGGAGAACCATCTGTCGGTGAATCTTTTATTATACTAGCTCCATTATCGCTTCTAACTCTAACTTGTCCAGCTGATTCAGATAATATTTCAAACTGAAAACTGTTTGTTGGAAACTCAAGTGTTCCAGTATTGATTACAAAATTTACTATATTTGAAGTGTGGCTTGTTGTAAATCTTCTTGAATCAAATCCAAAACTACTTAATTCGACTCCAGATATTTCATTTTTTGTTACTGGGATATTTAAATTAGAACCACCTAAATTAGCTCCAAGTTCTTCGGAAAGATTAAAGTTATATCCAGTAAATCCAGTAAACATTCTTCCGCTAAATGTTTCTTCAACAACATTGAAACTACCGAATTTGTTTTCTAATGTTTTGTGAGATGTTAATTCTCCAGTTTCAAAAGTTAACATTGGCCCATATTTATTATACGGCACAGCTTTGTAGAATAAAAGTCCCGTAAAATTGTTTATATCATCTGCAGTGATATCGTATTGATCTACAATTTCTCCAGTAACTGAATCATAATAGTGTTCTTTAAGATTAACTTCTTTTTCAAAAGCAAAATTAAATTCTGTGAAAGGATTAAAATCAAAATCACTTTCAGCTCCAGTGAAAAATTTAACCAAATCAATATTTTGATAACCTAAAAGAAATCCTCCACTACCACTTGTATTTGAACCATAACCAGTTTCAGATCCTATGTTATTATCGTCCTCTGGATTTCCGCTAAATTTAATATTGTTTGCAGGTATTGTATGTCCACCAGTTATATAACCCGTACCGCCAGTAAATGTTAAAAATGCTTTTGTATTTCCTTGGCCTTTTAATTCTTCTATCAAATTTGGTTCTTTATTGTATTTTTCAATGTCTGCATTGCTGAATTGGCCTATTTTAAAGCCCATGTAATTACTAACAAATCTTTTATGTGGCTCAGATCCAAGTAAGTCCGAACCAAAAACAAAATGCTCATAATCATCCTGTAAATCACTAAAAGGATTTCCAATTCCATCATCAAATTCGCCATTATAGGCACTTGCTGCTGAATGATTTGGAGCAAGAAATGTAGGGTAGTGAAAATTACTCAATCCACTAGGTGCACTAGTATAAGCTTTAACACTTAAATCTGAATACCTTACTCCATTTAACCATCTTTTTACTGTTCCATTACTTGCATCAACAGAGGCGGCTATAAAGTTAAGAGTATCGGGAAGTTCATCATCTGTAAATAAATCTACTGTGTTTCTTGCGTCGCTTTCATAATCTATCATTATGCCCGTTCCTGCATACAAATGAACTTTTCTATCTTCTACATTATGGAATAAAATAAACCCAGCGCCACTATGTAAACCTGGTACCAAAGGACTTGAATCAATTTCATCCCTAGTGTATTCAAGACTAGCATCTCCGCCCCAATTGTAAATTAAAACTTCACTTTGGCCGTCAATACCATCCGATGATAACCCTTTTCTTTCTCCAGGATACAACCAACAAAAGACAGAAAAATCATTAGTGCCAATATTAGCTGAAGTTGTACTATCTAAATACAATCCTTGAGTTTCTTCTCCATCATTGTGATACCCAGCGCCAGTAAATCTGATACCAGTTACTTCAACAAATGGATCATAGTTAAATCTTCCATTTAGATTTTCATAAGGATCTAATTTAACAGTTCCCCAATCTCTAGGATCGTCAAAACCACCATTTTTTGTATATTGTTGCCATTCTAAATATGGTTGAGTGTCACCAAAAAGATCATAAGAAGCTCCACCCACTCCAGTTGGATAAGAAGCTACAATTGGAGCATAATTAGCAAACGCTAATCTTATTTTCGCTTCATTTTCTAAAAGCACATTATCCTTTAATGCTGCTTCTATACCACTAAATTGAAAAGATTCAACCTTACCTTCTGGGAAGAATAAAGTATCAAGGTGTTGCCCACTTTCAAAATCTGCGTATTGTTGTGTATCACCAACAAACATCTCTAACTGTAAAGCGTTTCTAAATGGACTTTGATTAGCGATTAATTTGTTCCTATAATTAAAGGGCATTGAATCTCCACCACCTAAAGCAAATATTGACCTACCAAAAATGCCAGTGGTTTGATCAACATAAAGTCCATGGGCATAATTTACTGGACGAGAACGCTCAGTAGAAGAATTTATAGTACCCGATTGTGAAACTGACGAAGAACTTGAAGTATGAGCGGCATTTCCTGTCAACTCTACTATAACCCTAATATCATTTAAACCTTGTGCTGATTTTATTAAATTAGGATTTCTATTAAGTTCTAAAATTTGATCTTCACTAAACGTACTACCAGTTTTAATACCCATGTAGTTTGCAGCATAACCCCCAGTGAAACTTCCGCTAATACCTGCGTTTACAAATGGATTTGTGAAGTCAGGAAATCCTACATAATGGTTTCCACCGTCGCCTTGAGGCCCCAAAAATGATGCTCCTACAAAATTATTAAGTGATGCTCCAGGTTGGGTAGAAACACCAGTATTGTAAGCATTAATAGTTTGACGAGCTTGTTTGCCAGTGCCATCTATGAAAGCTTGCACAAATCCGTCACTTGCAACGTTGATAAATATAGAATGTAGTTTTCCGTCATCTAAATTAGACGCTACTGTATTTAAATTGTCAGTAGAATTTGCATAACCAACATAAAGTTTAATGTCCCCACCATCATGTCCCCAAATAAATCCTCCTATGTTCCAGCTATCCATGAATACACCTTTGGCATTTGATCCACTAGGTATATTAAACCAACCAAACAAACCAAAGGATGCGAAATCTAAATTTGAACTTGAGTTAGCAGTTGTATAATATTTTATTTTACCATGTTCACCGTCGGTAGAATTATCGGCTTTTTGTCCATTAACGTTTATTGCTGTAATAGGGTTTCTTAATAATCTTTCTCCATAATTTGCGTCTCCTTCTTTACCTCTAATTACAACTGCCGACTCTCCATCTTGCAGCTGATGAAATCCGAACTGACTATGTTGTGGTTGAACTAAGAAATTAACTCTTTCGTCTCCAGCGGCAAATTTTTCAGTTTCATATGGGATTCTATCTCCACTTGGTATTGCATAATCTTTATTAGCTGTGTAATTAAATGTTCCACTACCAAAATCAAAATAATTAACTTGTTGAACTCCAGAAATATGTGGGTTAACTCCTGTATCTCCACTAATATTTACATCTGACCCTATTCCAGTAAAATTGAAATTATTCCCACTTTGCAATCTGTTTTCAATAGCTAAGTAAGCACATGTTCCAGTCATTGGTATATCATAAATACTTTCAGCTCTTACAAAAAATCCTGTTTTTGAAGTTGTTTTTAAAATAGATGCTGTAGGTATACCAGAAATTCCACTTTGTAATTGCACGAATGTCATTGGGCCATCTGGTGTTTCTCCAACGCCTTCTCCATCTGTTCCAGTAAAACTGTCATTAAAGCTTACTGGTTCAAAACCAGTTCCAGTTAAATCAAAAAATCCTATCTTGAATCTTTGCGTATTAATTCTATAATTTCCTGTTTCAAAAGCAAAGTATTCATAAACTTGAGTGCTAGTAGCCGTTGAAGTTATCGTAAATCCTGCGCCACTTGTTTCAATTATGGAGGCTGGCTTCGTTTCATAATGGTCAATAGTGCTTACATTACCTGCATAATTTACGCCACTTTCATAAACTTGTTGAAGGAAAACTGCTGGTGTTGATCTAAACGAACCAGATTCAAAGATTATGTTTTGTGCCCCAGAGTTTCTATCAGTATGAAATTTTCCATTTTCTACTGCAAAGGAGTTGTCTAGTGCCATTTTATTTTCTACTTCGTAATCAAAACCACTTTCAAAAACTTCTATTGGCACATCCAATCTTTCATGAAGCTCATTTTTTTCTAATCTAAATTCAGTAACTCCTTCTCTACCTGTTTCATCTATTCTATCTAAATCAAATCTTCCAGACGCTGGTTCTGCATCTTTAAAATCAATAAATTGTCTTAATTCAGGCGAGTTTGTAATATCTTGTCCAATGAAGTCTCTAATAATTAAATTTAAATCTATTGCACTTGATTCTGGGTTAGATTTAAAAGTTCTTGATCCAGCTGTATCCGCTAAACTTGGATCAATATCTATATCATTTGGCCCAAAAGAATTAGAAAATACATTTTCATCTGTTCCACTAATGCCAGAATATCTAACTACAGCTCCAGCATCATCTAAACCAAGATTACCTAGTGCTACGGTAAAAGTTCCAGCCCTAGAAGTAGTTGAACGCCCTTCATAAAATTTAAAAGTTTCTGAGAAAACATTAACGGTGTATAAACCCGCTTGGTTAACTGCGTCTCCAGTGAAAGTAAACATAGTTGATCCATTGTCGTCTGTATTTCCTTCAGCAACAGTAACCCCTGTTCTCAAAACTCTGTCTGAAAATGAAACTATTGTACCATCTGGCTTGGTAAGATTTACTTGGAATCTATCAGCTGTGCTTGGATTACTATTCACTATTGAAATTGGGAAGTCAATTGCCCCAATTGAATTTGTTCCAGAAAAAGGCTCTATACTTGAAAGATGAGGTGTTATAGCCGATGGTGGTTTAGGTAAACTAGCTACAAATTTTTGTGTTGATACATCAAAATTATCTAATTTGGGGTCAAATTTAACATTGTTTTCTACAAAATCAAATTTACCAGTATGATATGTAACTGCCCCCACACCGTACGTGCCCTCTTCTTTTTCCCTTACCGAAAGCACTCTATATGTTTTCTCTATTCTACCGCTTACATCAACAGCAAAAGGAGTCATAGATTGGAAGAATGCTGCCTCTGGCGGATAGTCTTGTGTGGTTTCTAATTTGAATAAAATTCCATTATCCCCCAAATCTTGAATTGGATATTCCTCAGTACTTAACTGTAATGATACAGCTACAGGCGTCCTTAACCCAGATATCTCTTCATCGGTAAACGCTAAAGCTTTATTATCTTTTTCCAAACTTTTCTTAAAATATAAATCCTTAATCCCTTTAGATAAATTTGCGTTAAATAAATGAATGTATGTTTCATTTCCTGCGTCAGATCCAGTTAAAATTAAACCAGTTTGTGGTGCTATTTGTCTGTCTACGATTAAACCAGTAACACCGTAAGCTCCATTAGGATATTCTAAAAAACCCGTAGATTGCAAAAACATTCCATAATTAGGAACTAAGTTTTTCATTTCATCTACAACTCTAATAATATCTCCAGGAGATAATAAAGACGCTTCAAAACCAGCGTCAAAAGAAACTGTTTCAGTTGCATGTTGAGAATCAAATAATATATTTCTAGCCATTCTTAAAGCTTGGCCTTTTGATGTTACTCCGTAACCATTGACATATTCTTTAATATATCCATATTTAGATATACTTTCTTTATCTTCTGCATATTCTGTACGCGGTCTGTAATTATTTTCTTTATCTAAATAATTAACTTCAACAGATGTTAACTTTGTACCCTTTACTACGTCCGAATAACTGAAAAGTCCATCTACAACATTTAAATTAGTAAATGTCATTGAAACAGGTTCTGGTTTATCAATTCTAAACTGAATTTGTGAATCTTTATAATAACATAAAGCTTGCATGTGTTTAGCTATATTTTTAAGAACAGAGTAAGCATCTTCATTACCTTCAACTCTTTGGTTGAAAGAAAATCTTGGCTCCTTTCCACCGAGACCATCATCTACACCAACAAATTTTCCATATTCATCTACGGCATCACAATATTTTCCTATTTCGTATAATGACCATATATCTATGTTTTCTAAATCTCTTGAATATAAAGCTGTACCATATCTAAAGTTATTCAATAAATCATACAAAACCCAAGCTGGATTGTCCGACCAAGCCCATCTAAATGAACCGTCCCATTCTCCATCGTATATCCTATTTCCAACTGTTGACCCATCTGAAGAAAATCTCCTGTCACCACCCAAATCATCTGTGGGGAAATAATTTGATGGAACTAATATTTTTTTACCTTTTATTTTAAAAGTTCTATTAGGTAATTTTTGAAAAGATCTCGCATCAACTGACGATCCAATGTAAGCTGACATAGGATATCTGAATCTATTTTTTGTTTTTTCTGTAACGCTTGCTACAGAGGTATCTCTGTTAATAAGGTTTGATTTTGTTTCAAAAGTAGTTTTTTCAAGAGTAACTAACCTAGTTGCTGTTTCAGATGTAAATTCAGGCAAAACTATATTACTTATTGTAAAACGATATCCGCCTTGAAGGATTATTCCTGTTAGAGCAATTTTTCCTTTTCTGATATTAAATCCTTTTCCATCTGTTTTGGGGATTTTAAAAGTAGCTAATTCTTCTATTACTTCCCCGCTTTTTAAAATATGTTTGGTTTTAAGCACGTAATCTATTTTTGTTGGTAACGGCCTACCAGCTTTAGATCTACCAGCTTTATTATCTGCGGAAGAATTAAAAGATTGGGTATCTGAAAGCGCACTTACTGATACTTCTATATCTATTTCTTCTATATCTGCATCAAAAATCTCATGACTAAAAATTGATGGATCTTTTTGAGCTGGTTCATAATTTTGCCACGCTGTAAAATCTCTACCTGATCCTTGTCTGTCGCTATTATTTCTTCTTTCGTCTCGGCTTCCTGTACCATTTCTAGCTCCATTAATAGTTCTGTCAAATGGGCCTAATAAAACATACTGCTTGGCCAAAGTTCTTTTAGCTACTGGCAATATTTGTGAAATAGTTTGATCTTCTGATCCCTTTTTTAATTCTATTTGATATTTTGCGAACTGTTTACCTGAGTCAGTTTTAACTTGGTTTTCATCAAAGTAAACACCCTTGTCTAAAGTAAGTGTCTTTGCGCTAATAACTTGACCAGCTGGGCCACTTGCTTCTTGTTGTATCCACGGCCCTTGAAATCCTTGAGTACTTGTGTAGTAAACTTTTGTTGCACCCAAGTCTGTTATTAAATATTTTGTTCCTCCGTCGTATATTAATTGGGGTATTTCTGCATTAGTTAGTTGGTTTTTAAGTCCTTCAAAAGCTCTGTATGTTAAACCAAAATCAGCAGTACTTGTTTGCAATAAAAATTCACCAATATAACTAAAAACATCATAAATTGTACTTGTACTGTCAAAAGCTTTTCCACCAATAGTATCAATAAGGGGTTGATAAGATGTTGTTGCCTCTCCATCCCCTAAATCTATTACAAAAGCTTTAAAATTATTTAAAAAATCTTCATCTGCGTCAAGTTCACCATATCTACTTGGGCTAAATTCGTTTGTTGGCGCTAAACTCCTAAGTGTTTCTTGAAAATTTTTAATTTTTGCTAGTAAAGTGTTTTTTCTGCGACTGCCTCTATCTCCTTGATGAGTTATAATCGTGACAGCGTTATAAGCTGTGACGGTGTTTCTTTGGTATCGTTCATAAGTGGTTTCGTCAGATATTTCTTCGTCTTGCCTTTCAATAAATCTTTCAACCTCGTTTTTTATAGCTTGATAAACTGGAGCCATATTTTGAAAGTTGTTGTCTGTTTGTGTGGATTGACTATCTATACGATTTTTAACTTGAGCAGCGTTAATATTTTGATCGGTTATAGTTTTAAATTGTGTATAAACAAAAACCTCATTGTATATTCTTTGGGTGCTTCCACTTGAGATTGTTACTATAGTTTCTGTACCCAAAACCTCTCCTCGACCACCGACTGCAATAACTGTAAAGATTAATTGAAACCCAAGGGACTTAATTAAAGATTGAGACTCTACTACTTTACCTAATTTTTCTTTTATTTGATCTAGATATGGTGCTGCTCCCGTGGATAAATCAATTACAATTAGCATATGATAAGGGTAACGAGCTCTTTGTTTTGGTGGTCTTGCTTTTAGATTAGTATTTCTTGTATAAGAAGTATTTAATATTTTATCTGGGAAATCTTTTAATATATAAGCATCTGCCGCAGGAGTGGTTGATATAATATTTTCGTCCTGTGGTTCTACATTTACGAAATCGTCTGCTTGTCCATATAAGGTTCTACCATCTCTATCAACTAAACCTTCTATT
>Ga0129351_1000034_pt1 | contig 39159 bp, 55 predicted proteins | sample CPBDNA_8_FD_94423 | JGI IMG/M metagenome (GOLD analysis project Ga0129351, IMG submission 94423) | Freshwater to marine salinity gradient microbial communities from Chesapeake Bay, USA - CPBay_Sum_27_0.2_DNA | ecosystem: Environmental > Aquatic > Marine > Coastal | place: USA: Chesapeake Bay... | reverse complement strand
GTGACGGGTGGTGGCACCGTCGATAGTCTTTATGTTGACGGTGACGTTTATGTCACAGGAAAAGTTGACTGTGATAATAAAGGAAGATTGGCTGCTAGATTTTCGTCAGCAGATGCTAGACCAAAACCATTCGATCTGAAGCACCCATCAAGAGAAGGATATCGTCTTAGATATGCATGTATTGAGGGACCTGAAGTTGGTGTTTATCATCGTGGTCGAATTACTAATTCAAAAGTTATCGAACTTCCATACTATTGGAAAGATCTTGTGCATGAAGATAGTATTACCGTTCAGTTGCAACCAATCGGATCTCATCAAGATATAATTATCAAGAGATGGGATGATGAGCGTGTATATCTCCAATCAAAAGGTAACATGCCTATTGATTGTTTCTTCCACATCTATGCTGAAAGAAAGGATATCAATCCACTTATCGTAGAATATAAGGGAGAAACTTGTGAAGATTATCCAGATCCTAATCATCACACTATCCCAGAAGATGAGAGAAATTATAAGGATCCCGACTACGCAACAGAACAGAATACAAAGACTAGATGAAAAAACTGATTTATGTTGAAGAAAAGTTTCTCGATCCTTTTCTTTGTGAACCATTCGTTAAACTAGCGAAGAAAAATAAAGATGAGATGCCATATGGAGATGAGCATAGAGGTGGTGATACTTTTTTGACCACTGTTGATACCTCTAATCCAGATGAATCATTGGCAAAAGGAATGGATGTTCCAGAACCCGATGGTAACTATGGGGCAATTTATCTCGGGGGAAATGTCGATCCCACTACAATTGAAGTTGATGATAATGAACTTTTTAAGACTGTAGTTCATGCAGTCACAAAGTTATGCAAATCATTTGACAGTGAGATAGAACTCGATTATGTGGGTGTAGTTCGTTGGCCTGTTGGGACATATATGAATCCGCATGTGGATGATAATAACGTCCACAACCCAGATGTATTCGCTGCGATGCTTTACTTGAATGAGGACTTTACGGGTGGTCACACTTTGTTTGAGAAGTATGATGTCCGACCAGAAACAGGTAAACTAGTCGTGTTCTCCAACTCCCAACTCCTTCATTATGTCAGCGAAGTGAAGGACAGTGAAAGATTTGTCCTATCGTTCTGGTATAAGAGGTTGACACCCCCGTCAGACTGACCTATAATACGTGGGTAATCAATCAAACGACATGACTGACGAGAAACTCTATCGTTGTGTAGTCAACGTTCAAGATCGCTCCTTCTATCTCTATTCTGACCAAGGAAGCAAAAAGACGGTTGTCTGCGAAACGATGGAAGAATTCATGAACGTACTTGAAGTTGTTCGTGACCGTTGTGACGAAGATGCTCTTTCATATGCCAGCCCTAAATGAGACCTGAAACAAGAGAAGCAATGGAAATGCTGTTCACTGCAAAGTGGAATCTTCCTAAAGCAGCGTCACATTGTGGATTGACTAACAAGGAGATGAAAATCACCTTCAATGAATACTGTGCATTCCATCCACCCACATATTCCTTGTAATATGAATTACCAGATTTTCAATGATCCATTTCCACATGTCATCATAGAGAATACCTTTGATGAGAATCAGTTAAGACTGATTTGGAGAGAGATTGAATTTCTTGGTGATAAACTAGAAGGACCAGAGAATTACTCTACTAAACAAGAAGATGGAACGTATCTGACAACAGCGGGAGCTCTGCAATTAGATAACGTTTATACTGAGCGTTGCTTTTCTGATATTCTAAGAATTACTCAGAAAGTTTTCTTTGATAATGAACAGTTATTCAAAGACTTACTTGAAGCAAATGAGTATTGGAAAACATATTGTCGTTCTAATCAAGACGTTACAAAGATCAGAAGATACTATCCTGGTGAAGAATATAAACCACATGAAGATTGTCAGATTCATGTGATTATTAGTACCACATTTGGAGAAGATGCTGGAGGAAACTTATACTTTCCTAAGCAAAAATGTTTGATCGAAACAACTAACAACAAAACAGTTATCTTCCCAGGATGGATACAGCATTCCGTCACAAAGGTTTTCGAAGAGGATAGATATGCGATCACAAAATTTGTTCGATGTAATTGGGATTAGTCTTGGGAGTATGGCGGAATCGGTAGACGCATCGGACTTAAAATCCGCTGACATTAACAGTCGTGAGAGTTCAAGTCTCTCTACTCCCATAAATACTCGCAGTTGATACTTAATCATGTATCACCTTGATGCTTTTTACTGTTGGTTTGAGCGCGGTACTAGAATCGTGCTCATGTATTCCATAAACGGCATTCCTTTTACATTTGACGAATTGGAAGATTCGTGTTACGATATCATGGTTGCTGACGAAGCAAATCAAGTTCCAAGTCTTGAACCAGAAGATCTTTATGAAAGCTCTTATTATTTGATTGCTGAACAATGTCATCCTCTTCTGTTCGACATTGAGGTAGAAAATCCAGAACTTCTACCCATTGACTAAACCTTATGAATCGTGATGTAATTGTCTTTGATAAAATTATTCCATCAACATATCAGAACTGGTTATTTACTCTTGCAAATGATTCAGATCTTACCTGGTATCGTCGGGATAAATCAACCATAGACATTCCTAAGTTTGTTAATGATCCTCGTAATGGATTTGTTAACTTGCACCACTTGTATGAGATTGAGAATGATCAAGAATCATACTGCTCAAAACTCACATATGGGTTTATGCCACTTGCCTTACAGTTCTTTGAGGCATTGGGTGCAAAACAACTATTGAGAATGAGAATAAATTCAGTACCTGCTATGGGTTCTAATCAGGTACAAATGCCACATGTTGATAGTTTTATTCCTAACTGTTGGAATATAATCTACTATCTAAATGATACTGATGGTGATACAATCATCTATAATGAGAGAACTCAAAATTCTTCTGAATTCATTTCATTCTTATCTAAAGATACTTGGACCGAAAAACAACGGGTCACACCTAAAAAAGGTAGAGCAGTTGCTTTCAAAGGAGATTTGTTTCACAGTTCATCCTACCCAACAAAAGAACCACGATTTGTGGTAAATATAAACGTTAGGTAGAAAAATTTGCCCTTGTAGCTCAGTGGTAGAGCAGTGCTCTTGTAAAGCGAAGGTCGTCTGTTCAAATCAGATCGGGGGCTTCAAAATGCAATTCACTACTATGAAAATCAATCTTTGGTATTCAGCAAATCAAAAAGAGTGGCGTTGGACTCTATGTGATGAAAAAGATGACATGCGTCAAGAATCTGGTCAACAACCGTTTTTGCGCGATGCTATGAATGATGTTGCAAACACTGTAGAGTATATGCTTGACACTATGCAGCAAGAATGATATAATATAGTTTCCGTGTGAAGGAAGTGGAAAGGGACTCGATAGAGTCCCTTTTTTTATGTCCTAAATAATCCATAACGGATATATCGAACTTTAATAAGATGGGTCTCTCCAGATTAGATAATTTTCTGAAGTCAACTCGCGGGACTATCATTTACGTTGACCCAAATGCTTTGGATGCGACGGATAGTATTGAGAACCAAGGAAATTCACTATCACGTCCTTTTAGAACAATCCAGCGTGCTCTCATGGAAGCCGCTAGATTTTCATATCAGAGAGGATTAGATAACGATAGATTTGCAAAGACAACAATCCTCATCTATCCAGGATTGCATGTCGTTGACAACCGTCCAGGTCTGATTCCTGACGGAACAAATAACTATAGAATGAGAAGTGGTGGTACTACTTCTGACTTTGGAGAATTCAGTTTAACAACTGATGTAGATCTAACAAGTCCTAACAATAATCTCTATAAGCTTAATAGTATCCACGGTGGTATTATCGTCCCTCGTGGTACTTCCATCGTTGGTATGGACCTTCGTAAAACAAAGGTTCGTCCTCTGTATGTACCTAACCCTGAGAACGATAATATTGAGAGATCCGCGATCTTCAGGGTAACTGGTGCATGTTACTTCTGGCAGTTCTCCATGTTTGATGGAGATCCAAATGGAACTGTATATAAAGACTACACAACTAATAAGTTCGTTCCTAATTTCTCACACCACAAACTTGCATGTTTTGAATATGCAGATGGTGTAAACACCACCAAGATTGACGACGACTTCCAAACTTTCGAGACTGCAAGAACAGATCTCGATATGTACTATGAGAAGGTCGGTATTGCATTCGGTCCTTCTTCAGGTAGACCTATTGATCCTGATTATCCTGCTGATGAGGATATCGAACCAGTAATCGATGAATTCCGTATTGTTGGTTCTCGTGGTGGATCTGTTGGTATCAGCAGCATTAAGTCTGGTGATGGTGCAACTGGCAACACAACCATCACTGTTACTACGACTGACAGTTTCCCCAACCTGAGTGTTGACTCACCTATCAGAATTTCTGGTCTTCAGGCACAAGGATACAACGGACAATTTGTTGTCAGCTCTGTTGTAAGTGACACTCAGTTTACTTATCAAGTACAAAACACACCAGTAGAACTTCTTCCTTCAGTAACTGGTTCAAGTGTCAATCTTGCTGTTGATACTGTTACGTCAGCATCTCCATATATCTTCAACTGTTCTCTGAGATCAGTATTTGGTATGTGCGGTATGCTTGCTGATGGCAGCAAAGCATCAGGATTTAAGTCAATGGTCGTGGCACAGTTCACGGGTATTGGTCTTCAGAAAGATGATAAGGCTTTCGTCAAGTATGATTCGACCACCGGAACATACAAAGATTCGACCGGATTCTCTAACCTGCATAGCGATTCACTCGCTAAGTTCAAACCAGAATATGAGAACTTCCACATCAGAGGCATCAATGATGCCTACATGCAGTTAGTTTCTGTTTTTGCTATTGGTTATGCTCAGCACTTTAGTGTAGAGTCTGGTGGTGACTTCTCCATCAACAACTCTAACTCTAACTTTGGTTCAAAAGCATTCCAGTGTTCTGGATTCAGAAATAGTGCATTCTCTCAGGATGACACTGGATATATTTCACATATCCTGTCACCTAAAGAAGTTGACACTACTGTCAACAACATCAACTATCTGCCACTTGATACTTCAGTAACAGTATCTGTCGGTTCTACTGATAAACTCTACATTGCAGATGCAACGGATCAAAATAATCCTCCCGCAACTGTTGTTGATGGTTACAGAATTGGTGCTAAGACTAACGATAAACTGTATCTCTCAGTTGCTAACTCTGGTGTTAGTACAACTTATTCGGCAAGAATCATTATGCCGAATACCCAGTACACTCATGAGGAAACAACCTCAGAGAAAGTACGTTATGTTGAAAGAGTCAATGATGTCAACAACATCAACTCTAATGTTATCAACCTGAGTGCTGGTCACCTTCTCACTAATGGAGAAAAGATTCGTATTGTTAGTGACAACGGTGAACTTCCAGATGGTCTGGAGAACAATAGCGTTTACTTTGCAATCACTAACGAAAAATCTGTTGGTCTGACGACTAGCCAGATTAAGATTGCACAAACTCTGAATGATGCTGTTAATGATTCACCTATCACAATCAATGCGAAGGGTGGTATTCTTAAGGTCATCTCTAGAGTAAGTGATAAGAAAGTAGGTGAGATTGGTCACCCAGTTGGATTTGACACGTCACAAGGACAGTGGTATGTCAATGTTGCAACTGCTTCATCGGAGAATAGTGTATTTGAAGTACTGAACAATATTCCCCCAGGCAAAACTGCTAGAACATACTTCACTAGAACTCCAGATACTAGAGGTCCTCTGGAGACAGTCTACAGATACAGATATGTAATTCCAAAGGATTCAACAACCTTTGCAAGACCACCTCTTGATGGATATGTTCTTCAAGAATCTAACAATGTTATCGGTGCAGGTAACACTGAGATTCAAAAGTACTTTGCTCCAGGTGGTGCAACTCTTACTAACTCTACAGAACTCAGAAACCCACGTTTCGTCAAGAGTGCAGAGTGGGCAGGTAATGTTGCTAAGATCAATACCGAACTTCCACACGATCTGAGTGTTGGAGCACAGGTTGAAGTCCTGAATGTTTCTTCTGCTAACAATGCCGCTGGTGTTGCAAGTACAGCATTTAACGGAACATTCACTGTTACTGGTATCAGCAGTACCAAACAGTTTAGTTACACTCTGTCTCAAGATCCAGGAACATTTACTGGTGTAACTACAACCCGTAACTCTAATCTCCCATATTTTAGAAAGAAAAAGTACAACAATACTTTCTCAGTCTTCAAAGCAGAAGAACTTCAAAAGTATGTACAAAATGTCCAGGATGGTGTATATCACCTGACTGTTGTCAATACAAGTATCACTCCAGGTATTGCACCATTCAATACCCTGAAACTGTCTCAGCCTCTTGATAATCTCTATCCACAAACCAATAGAGATAATCCAGCATCTGACCCAGTACCTGCAACTTCTTACGCTGATCAGGAGATTATTGGTAACGTTTACTCAAACGAACCACAAAACTCTGTCACCAAGGAAGCAGCAGAAAAAGCACAGATTGACTTCGCTAGTGGTATCGGTCTGGTAGATATTAAGTCAACCAGCGGTATTGCACACACTCTTTATACTTCATATGACCATGGTCTGTGTGGTATTACTAGCGTCACCGTTACAAATGCTGGTGCTGGATATACGACTGGAACCTACTATGGTGTCCGTTTGGGTGTATCAACCACTGGTGCAAATGCTAACGCAAGAGTAACTGTTGACGGAACAGGTGCTATCAGTGATGTAACCATCATGGATGGTGGTTCTGCATACGAGGTTGGAGACATCATCAGTCTGGTTGATGTTGGAACAACTGCACCTTCAACTCCCGCAGTTCTGAGAGTTCAGAACATTTACGACTGTGTTGGTGAGTGTATCGAAGTTGGTGGTGTCACCAGAAACGAATCACAAGCATATGATGAGTACAACACTCTGTATAAGATTACTAGTGTTGGTATTGATAACATTACAGTACAGTCTTCTGACACTATTGCATCATTCACCACAGCAGGTGTTGGTGTCACGATGACAGCAAAGGCAAGAGCTACCAATACTGGTAGAACTGCTGGCATCTCTACTTTCCACTATCAAGCAAACACTGGTATTGCTACAGTTACATTCAGTGGAGCACATGGATTTAGACTTGATTCTAAACTGAAGACATCTGGATTCGATTCCTCACTGTATAATGGCGAGTTCCTTGTAACTAAGGTCAATTCACCAACTCAAGTTGAAATCAAACCAGGTATTACTACCACTGCTCCTGCAACTGGCGGTAATGTTACTATCTACAGACCATCACTTTCATCTAACGGTGGTGATATTTCTGAGAGCAATGAGGCAATCTCAGGTCGCTTAGTTGCACAATATGCTGGTATCAGCACAACTCTTGGTGCAGCAATTAACTCAACCGATTCGGATCTGACTCCTATTGTTGTTGACAATGCAGAACTGAATGGTCTGAGACTTGGTGATTATCTGCAAATTGACGACGAAATCTTTAGAATTAAGGAGACCGTATCAGGTGATTCACTGACTATCTTCAGAGGACTTCTTGGTACTAGAAGACAAGATCACGCACTGGGAACTCAGGTCAAGAAAGTTAAACCACTTCCAGTCGAACTGCGTAGAAACTCAATCATCCGTGCATCTGCACATACGTTTGAGTATCTTGGTTTCGGTCCTGGTAACTATTCAACAGCATTCCCAGAGAGACAGAACAGAATTCTTTCCGAGAAAGAGATTCTTAATGCACAAGCTCTGAGACTTGAAGGTGGTGTCACTAACTACAGTGGCATGGATGATAGAGGTAACTTCTATACCGCTAACAGAAAACTGAGTACAGTTTCTGGTGATGAAGAGTCATACAACACTCCAATTCAAACCGTAACTGGTGAAGATGCTGGTCCATCTGATACAAAAGTTGGAACAAATGGCATCAACATCTCTGACGCAAATGTCAGTGAGTTCATTAATGTTGAAGGTGGTCCAGCAAATGACATCATCTCAACATTCGATGGTCCAGTTGTATTCAACCAGAAGATTGCATCCAAGTCTGATGAAGGTATTGAAACTAAGAATCTCTACATTCAAGGTGAAGCAGATGTAGCTCGTAAGCGCACTATTGGTGTTGGTTCAACTCCAACAGAAGCAGGAACTCCAGGTGACTTGGTATTCAAAGCAAGTCCAAAACTGGTTAATGATTATGCTGGTTGGATTTACACTGTTAATAATGCATGGGAACCATTTGGATTCATTGGTACTCTGCCAACTGGATTGACGTTTGGTTCTGCAAACCAGATCACATATAAGGATCCTGGTAATAACTTTGTCAGTAATCCTAACCTGAGATTCCAAGACAACAGCACACTGATTGTTGGTGCTGCAACATCTTCAGGATCAGAAAACCATACTTTACAGGTAACTGGTTCTGGATCATTTAGTGGCGGCGTCGGAATCGGTACGACCTATGCAGACTCACCTCTTCACGTTATCGGTGGATCTGAACTGGTTGGTGTTGTAACCATCAGCACTCAGCAGTTTGAAAGTAATACTGTACTGAATGGTCCAGATATTGTTGTTAATGCTTTCAAACTGAGTGGATCATCTGGTGGTGGTATTGTTACTGCAACTGCTGGTGTTGTCACATACTTTGGCGACGGATCTAAACTAACGGGCATAACATTCCCAACAGCAGGTGCATGGCATAAGGTAACTGGTGGAAGCGATCTGTTTACTCTTACTAGCGTTGGTATTGGAACCAGCGTTATGGGTGCTCGCCTGAATGTTGGAGTTAATGATGGTGGAACTGTTGATGCAGGTATCGCGAGATTCTTTGCACCAAGCATGGCAGATTCTACCCACAATGGAATCGCAGTTGGTAAAGACTTCCAGTCATTCAGATGTGTAACTCAAACATATCATTGGGCAGGTGGTAATCAAAACTCTGGTTCTTACTATGACATCAGTCATAAGGGACATGGAGCACAGTTGGTTATCGCAGATAACAACAGCATTGGTATTGGCACTACAGCTCCAACACATAAACTGGAAGTCGAAGGTAATGTTTCTGTTGCATCAAGTGTAACTGCACAATCCTTCCATGGATCTGGAACAATTCCAGTTGGCGGTATCATTATGTGGTCTGGTGCTACTATTCCTACGGGATGGCAACTCTGTGATGGTACAAATAATGCACCAGATTTGAGAGACAGATTTGTTGTTGGATCTGGATCTTCATATAACATTAATGATAGTGGCGGTGAAAATGGTGTTACACTCACAACCAACCAAATCCCAAGTCACACTCACAGTGTTTCGGCTTCAGCATCTTCAAGTTCTTCTGCTACTACAACTGTCACTGACCCAGGTCACTCACACACTCAGAGTGGTGGAGGAACTGATGATGACGGCGGTCCTAGAGTACCAGGTGGCACCAGCAGTGGCACTCTGTCTAACATCAATAGTGCAACTACTGGAATTGATGTTGATGTTGATGTTACTACAACAACTTCAATAACTGTTTCCGAATCTGGTGCTGGTGGTGGACAATCACACGAAAACAGACCTCCATACTATGCACTGGCGTTCATTATGAGGATGGTATAAATATAAGATAGTTCAATTACGAGGGGAGAGTGAACCTCAATGGCTGCTATCAATAAAAACTTTATTATTAAGAATGGTCTTGAGGTCAAAGGTAATCGACTGATTGTCGATATTGATGAAAACAAGGTCGGCATTGGTACTAGTGTTATTGACTATGACCTCCATGTATATGGAGGCATTGGTGCTACTGACGCTAGAGTCACAGGTATCACTACTGTCAACGAATTACACTCCACTACCGCTTTCTTGGGTATCGGTTCTGCTGATACCTTTGGCGTTGGTGGAGTTACTGTTTTAGAGACAGTTGGTGGTGAAACCAGTTTATCTGGAATTACAACTTTGAGTGCTGGTGCAAGATCAACTCTTGAAACCAAACTCTTAACTGATGCTAATGGTGGACAACTTACCCTTACGGGTGTTGCTACTGTTGGAACAGTTCAGATTGCAAATGGTGAGATTCGCGCAACATCTGGTGTTGTTTCATTCTTTGGTGATGGATCTGGTCTGACAGGCACACTCTCAGCACCTAACATGGGTGTTGGTACTGATGCATATGTTGGTGCAGGTACGACACTGATTCTCTTCTCAGGTAGTTCAGTTAGCAGCGTTGAGGCAGATAGAACATCTGGAATCGCAACAGTAACTCTCTCAAGAGTCAGCCCTTCTGGTGCTGCTGGCGAGGTTCAGTTTGCTGGTATTTCTTCCTTTAATGCAAATAGTTCCTTTACATATGATGGAACTAATCTAAAGATTGGTTCTACAAATATCAACGGCAGAGGTATTGAAGCCATTGATGCTGCCGGTATCGGATCATTTGCAGCAGTTAATGCTGGACTTGGTACAGTCATTCTGAATAGTGACGGTATCAATGTAACTTCTGGTATTATTACCACATCTGCGATGAATCTTGGCATCGCTGTCACTCTGACCTCAGGTGGCATTGGCGCTGGAATTATAACTGCTACTACGTTAGATATTAACGCTGGTGGTGTATTCAACCCAGGTGGTATTGATGTTGGATTTATTACTGCAACCAACTTTGTTGGTGGTAGATTTGATGGTACAAGAGTCAAAGCAGGTATCTGTACTTTAACATCTGGTGGTGCAGTTGTTGCTGGTGTTATTACTGCAACAAGATATGATGGACCTTTTACTGGTGCTAACAGGTTACAAATCACATCAGGTGGTATTAACAACGCTGGTGTTATTACTGCTACTAGTATTGATGCCCAGGGTAATAGTTTAGTTGCTATTGGCAACACTTTTACATCGGGTGGTATTGATGTTGTTGGTTATGGTGTAAGTGCAACTAGTTACACAACTAAGGGAACCGGTTCATATCAAATTGGTGGAGACACCATAATCAACCATGAAAGAAAAATTCAGAGAGTAATTCTTGATAACTACTCTGAAAAATACTATGATTTTGGAAACACTGGTGCAACCCCTTCGATCAACCTAGAGAATGGTAACTTTGTTAAGGCAACACTAAATTCAAACGCTGTATTTACATTTGGTTTTGGATCTGGACGATCTGATGAGGTAATGCAGTTTACTCTGCATCTTGTTAATGATGGTGTAGCAAGCAGATCTATCACTTGGCCGGCAACAGTCAAGTGGCCAAATGGTTCTATTCCCGTTAGAACTACTACAGCAAACCGTGCTGATGTGTATACCTTCTATACATATAACGGCGGATCTACATGGTATGGAATTCTGTCCATCTATAACTATGCATAAGTTATAAATATCTCCGTGGCCAACTTTTAAACGTTTAAAAAAGCACAATGGCAATCAAAATTTCTGGAACAACAATTATTTCCGATAGTAGAAATTTGGATTACTATGGTGAGGAGTATTACGATAATAGTAATACGGGATCATCCTGCACAATTAACTTGCAGAATGGTAACTTCCAACGTGCAGTTTTGAATTCAAACTGCACATTCACCTTTTCCAATCCTACTAACGGTGCAACATCGTTTACCCTCGTTCTTTATAACGATGGTACAAGTGGTAGATCAATCACATGGCCTACATCGGTCAAGTGGCCTAATGGATCTACACCCGTAAGAACAACATCTGCAAACAAAGCAGATGTTTACACCTTCTTTACCTATGATGGTGGAACCTCATGGTGGGGAGTCCTGTCATTGTACAACTTCTCCTGATATTTTTTGAATCGATATGTTTACTGAAGATTATAATCAGTTCATTGGACTCTACTCGAATGTCTTTCCTGAAGGGTTCAGTGAATTTTTGATCAGTGAGTTTGAGAGAATTAAAAGTGAGGGGAACTTTGTACGCTCCAGACAAAGTGGAGAAGGTGCAAAGAAATCATTCAAAGATGATAATTATGTATTTTTGAATGATTTACATAATAATGGTGAATATTTGAAAGAAAAGCATGATCTTGAATTGAACTTTGGTTCTGATGACGGAAGTTTGCTGAAGACATTCAAAGATTCTGATGGTGAATACCGTGATGCAGTGAAGGTAATTGTTGAATGTCTTCAAGACTGCTTTGATCGATATGTTGAACGTTATTCAACCTTGACGGAACCAGATCATGATATGAGAGGATCTTGCATTAAAATGCAAAAGACTCAACCAGGTGGCGGTTATCATGTATGGCACGCTGAACAATCTTGTGAGGAGTCTCGGAGAGTTTTAGTTTGGACCATCTATTTGAATGATATTGATGAAGCTGGAGAAACTGAATTTTTATATCAAAAGTTTAGACTCCCGCCCAAAAAAGATAGTTGTGCTATTTTCCCCGCAGCATTCACTCACACTCACCGAGGCAACGTCGTCCATGGTGAAAAAGATAAATATATTTTAACTGGATGGTTTTATTACGTTTAAACAACGATAACTAACGATGGCAATTCAAAGGTCAATCTATCGCGGCAATATGCAAGCCGCGTCTACAGTAACATTTAATAATCCGGGCACCTTTACCACCCCCGCTAGACTTTTGAGAGTCACTGTTCAGGGTCGTGGTCAAGATGGTACTTCTGGTAACCCAGGTAACGGTGGATCCGGTGGTAACGGCGGAAACGGCGGCAGCGGTGGAGGAGGAAACTCCGGTCAACCTGGTCGTGGTGGCGGTGGTGGTCCTTCTGCTCATGGTGGTGGACATGGTAACCGTAACAGTGGAAACGCTGGTGGCGGCGGTGGTGGTCAGCCCGGTAGCGGTGGAAACTCCGGACACGGCAACTCAGGTGGTGGCGGAAACCCCGGCAACGGCGGCAACCCAGGAAACCCAGGTAACTCAGGTAGCACTGGAAACTCCAGTTCTGCTGTAGGTGTCAACTTCGCAGGTGGATCTGGTGGAGCTGCTGGTAGTGGCAACCCAGGTAACCCAGGCAATAGCGGCAACCCAGGAAACTCTGGCGGCGGAGGTAACGGCGGTGCTGGCGGTAACGCTGGCGGACACGCTGGTAACCACCAAAACGGCGCTGGTGGCGGCAACCCTGGTGGTGGTCATGGTAACCGTGGCGGCGGTGGTAACGGCGGTAATGCTGGTGGTAACCCATTCACCAACCCAAGACCTAGAAACTACACTCAGCACTCTGGTCCCGCAGGTAACGGCGGATCCGCTGGTGGTCCTGGTCACGGCGGTGGCGGTGGATCTGGTCCCGGTGGACACGGTGGTGGTGGCGGTAACGGACACCATGGTGGAAATGGTAACCCAGGTAACGCAGGACAAGGCCCTGGTTCCAGAGGTAGATCGTTCCACGAAGCGTCACCCGGTAACCCAGGTAACCCAGGCAACCCAGGTCGCGGCGGCGGCGGTGGTGGCGGCGGTGCTCACTCCGGTAACGGTGGACACGGCGGTAACCCAGGTGGTGGTGGAAACCCAGGAAACAATGGATCCTCTAACCCAGGTGGTTCTGGACAACCAGCGTCTACAAGTACATCGCCTAACGTAACAACAACACCTCAAACTGGCTATCCTGTTACAGTTGCTCCAGGTGGTTTCGTTACAATTTCTTGGAACGCACAGTAAGGAGTAAACAAACAAATGGCAATTACAACTGCAACTACAGAAACAGTAACCACTTCAACATCTACTTGGACCGAGCAAACCGAAACGTTTACTTGGGACGAAGATGCTATTGCAAATCATGGTGAAGATCCTGACCGTGAAATTGGTGACACAGTGACAACAACTAGTTGGGTTGAATCAGTAACATCAACTGATACTGTGATGCTTGTTATGCCTACTGTGTCGGAACCTAAAGTAATGGCACAGATCAATTCTTCAGGTGAAGTGACAAATGTCCACGCTGTTTTACCAAATGGCGCAGGTCACCTTGAATATGATTCTGATTATACATATCTGATCGTCGATATTGAGGACACCAATCAACCATGTATTGGTGGTTCGTATGATGCGGGAACTCAGACTTTCTCTGCTCCCGCAGATTCACTTCCTCAGTAATTTTATACATACATTAGATTATTCATTTTTGTAACATGCCCGCAAAGAAAAGGGTCTCTAAGACCCGTGAACTTATTGAAAGTGAACTTGAAGCGAACGAATTAGCACAAGTTAAGCAAAATCAATCCCGCGCACGTTCATTCTCCGTTGGTAAGACCACTGGTGGTCTTCTGGAGATCAATATGCGCGGGGATTTTTATAATCTATGGTATATTTTGAACCCCGTTGAAGCAGTTGAAATGATTGATCAAATCGCTGCCGGTATTGGTATTGAAATTGCAAAAAGACCTAAACAAGACTTTTCTACATGGAGATCTTGGGATCTTGAGCAACCAGACTTTAATGAATGGAAAGGTGCTGCTCCATTTCAATTCTCTGATCAACAGAGAAAGCAACTTAAAAAACTTGAAGAGAAGAAATTTTCTGGGCATGATATGTTGCCAGCACAAGTAGAAGTACCAGAACCCAAACCACTTCCCGAACCTAAACCTACAAGGTCAAGGAAAAAGAAGAAGGAAGAGGAAGAAGAATGAATACATATGCTCTTGTGAACCATCGGGATATGATGGTTGTAGATAGACTACAACCTCTTCCCGAAGGGTGGAGAAACATGTCACAACTTTCGGCACTAACTGACGAAGAACTATTTGATTTAAGTTGGGCTGGTTGGGAAAATGAAGGGTGGGTTTGTGTAACTGATCCTAGATTTGGTGATTACTCCTGCCCAGAAGAAACTTTGAATATGAATAAGTTGAATCTAAAGGCAGAGGTTCAAAATCAGATCAATGGGGTAAGAGAGACTCTCTTAAAGTATAAAGGAAAAGATATTCCATTCAACACCGAAGTAAGAACAGAGTTTCATATTTTAAGTCAAAGAGCAAAAGACTTGCCAAATTCATATTTTCTCGTTAAAATGAGATTTGAATATTTTCAATTCACTGGTAGAGAAATTCTTGAAATATCCGATATGCTAGAATTGCATAACCAGAATTGTAATATGAAAGAGTATTCAATATTCAAGGATATTGAAGCATGTCAGTCACTAAAAGAGTTGACAGAAGTAAATTATGACATCTAAGTATTTTCATAGAGATCCGGATCATGTTTTTGAAACTATTCACCAGTATGATCCAAGTCTTGATAGATCTATAGACACTTGGTCTCTTAAACCATTGCCTGAAAGACCTTTATGGTCTTATCAACAGGGAATGTTTACTTGGGAAGAGTGTCAAAAGATTATCGTTTTAGGTGAGAGATTATCTCCACAAAAAGCGGTTCTCATCGGTGATGCATATGATGATAGTATTAGAAAATCTTTCACTTCTTGGATTTCTCCAACCCCAGTAAGCAAATGGATTTTCGAAAAAATTACTCATTGGGCAGTAGATCATAACGATAAGTATTTTCAGTATGATTTGGATTGTATTGAAAGAATTCAATTTACAAAGTATGAAGCATCCGAACAAGGATTTTACGGTGTTCATGTAGATAGTTATGATACTCCAGGAAAAATAAACAGAAAACTAAGTCTTTCTGTTCAACTAACATGTGAAACTGATTATGAAGGTGGTGAGGTAATTCTTAAACCAACTGGAAAAGATATTGTAATGCAAAAGCAGTGTGGTATGGGAATCTTTTTCCCATCTCATGTTGTTCATGAGGTTAAACCTGTCACAAAAGGAACTAGATATTCTCTAGTCGTTTGGTTTTTAGGCAATAACATAAGGTGATCATGTCATTTCAAAAAGATGGATACGAAATTGTAAAAGGATTTTTGGATGAGCAATTCTGTGAATTTGCTCAAGAGTACATGTACACAAAAATCAGAGGTAGAAATGCAGATCTTGGTGATGATCAAGCATACAAATCATTTTGTCTTTATGGAGACCCTTTCTTCGACACAATTCTTGCACTATCAGTTAAGCACTTGAGTGAAGTAGCTGGGAAAACATTGGTTCCTCAATATACTTACACTAGACTCTATCAACAGGGTGAAGAATTGACGAAGCATCAAGATAGAGAAGAGTGTGAGATCTCAGCAACACTTACATTGGGTTATCCAAATAAATCCGAACCAATCTACTTTTCAAGAAAAGAAGACGGTAGTGATGCTGTTCCAATCAATTTAGAAGTTGGAGACCTTTGCATCTATCGTGGATGTGAACTCTGGCACTGGAGACCACAGTTTGAATCTGATTGGTATCTACAAGTTTTTATGCACCTTATTGATGCTGATGGTCCATATAAGAATCAAATTTATGACTATCGACAGTATTTGGGAATGTTAGCGAACACTAGAGACCCTAGATTCCAGAGAACAATCAATTAAGTGTCACATACCCCTCCAGGATCGCCTGTGAGGGGTTTTATATTGTCTATGGAGGTATTCACCTATGCAACTCTCTACGACCGAGAAACTGGTCTTTGTAGCGTCTTTTATGACGATGCTCAACTGGGGTGCAAGAGTCACTCACGTAGCTCTTGACAGCATCCTGAAAACTCTGTAGACTCTGGTTTGTCAGGGTTGATCGGGAGAGCTATAAGCTCTTTGAGATTATCTCTGATTCCTGACACAGTTGACATCCTACGGATTCTGTGTCATAATTACTTCAGTAATGCGTCGGACACGCTCAGCGTTGTCATCAGACGGTTACGTTCTTAGTTTAACTAACACCAATGACTACTTCTTTTAACTACGTCAACAACGTTGACGCTTCGATTGTTGCACTCTGGGACCGAGTTGCAGCAACATGTGCTAACCCTCTTGGAATCACCGAAGAAATGGTGATGGAGTCACTTGAAAAGTGCCCTCCTAAAGAGTTCCGTGGCGGTACATTCCGTGGACGCTATATCATTCCGCGTCAGTTTGTTCGCTACAACATCGAGGATCAACCTCGGGACAAGTCTAACGATCAAGATCACGTCAATGATCTTGTGAATAACTATTCTGTCTCAGGTGTGTTGCTTGATTGTCCTCCACCTATCGCAACTTTCGATCGTCAAGATACTGATCTTGCGAAACTTGCTGCTCTTGCTGGATTCAACCGCAATGAAGCATTGGGTCGCCTTGGACAAGAAGTTTACATCTTCGATCTCTACGACTTCGAGTCACGTTACTGGGAGATCGTAGCTCGTAACGAGTCCAATCATCACTCTAACCCACAACTCTCTCAGTCAATTCCTGATTATATCAAGGAAGTCTCCAATGCTGTAAATGAAGGCATTGTTGAACGTTCCGAAGAAGCAATCACTGAGTTTGTTGATCTGATTGCGACCGACAAAACTTACAAGGCAAAGAAGAAGATTCGCAACTCTTGCTTCAACAACTGCCAAGTCTTTGCTAACTTCCGCGTCTACAATTCTTCTGGCACTGGTGAGAACACTCTCAACGGATTCATGAAGAAGAATGGTCTTGCGAAGCAAGGCATTGAGAATCGCACTGAGCAAGAACTTTTGGCACAAGGATACCTCACTTATTGTGCGGGTGATGGTGATGCAATTAACTCATGGATGCGCGGTATCTTCCATGCCACTCGCCTTGGTATTCCTGTTTGGATCTTCGGATACTCCACTAAGCGAGTTCCTGATATTGCTACTTTCCGCAAGCAATATGTCATCGACTTTGGCATCATGAAAGAACGCCTGATCCAGTTCGCCTCTAATATCTCTGGCGAATCTATTGGTGATGTCGATGAAGACGCCTTTCCTGTCAAGTTTGCTGGATTCCTGCCTCAGTATGTGAAACCCAACCCACAGGACAACGGACGCGAGACTGAGCACTCTCTCGTAGACATGTTCGGTAACGCACTCCGCTTCGATCAGGATGGTGATTGCCTGACCCTCCGCGACGATCATCAGATCAGCTGAACCAGTTCACCAACCTTCACATGGGGTTCCTTCGGGGACCCTTTTTTGCTATAATTACATCATCGACAGGAGATCAGTGACCGTCACGCTTCGCCCCCATCAGACCAACGCTGTTGCTGCAATGCAGAAGCACCGCAAGGGTCAGGTCATTATTCCTACCGGCGGTGGCAAGACGATGTGCATGATTGAAGATGTTAAGCATCAACTTCGCACACAAAAGTCTAGCACTATTGTTGTTGTTGCTCCTCGCATCCTGTTGGCACAGCAACTCTGCAAAGAGTTTCTGGAACAGATCAACAATGCTGCTGTATATCATGTTCACAGCGGTGAAACTGATCACTCCAGCAGCACAAAACCCGCATTGATTGGTAACTGGCACCGCCAAGCATACCGCAATCAGTTGATCTTTACTACCTACAATTCTCTGAATCGTATTCAGGAAGCAGGTATCAATGTCGATACGATTTACTTCGATGAAGCGCACAACTCTGTCAAGCGCAATTTCTTTGGCGCTACCGAGCATTTCGCTAATGATGCTCGCCGTTGCTATTTCTTCACTGCTACTCCTAAGCACTCTGCAACTGTTTTCAAACCAGGGATGAACGATCCTGAGGTTTATGGTCAGGTTATTTGTAACGTTCCTGCACCTACTCTGGTGCAAGGTGGTTACATTCTTCCTCCTAAAGTTGTGATCGAAGAGCTGCCCCAGGGCGATCAAATGTTGACTGATTCTGAGAACATTCTTCGCAGCATCGACAACAACTCTCTGGATAAGATTCTTATTTGTGCTCGCAACACAAAGCAGATCTTGCGCCTGATGGATTCATCCAATCTGTTTCTGAATCTTGCTGCTCGCGGTTATTCTTATATGATTATCACCAGCAAGACTGGTGCTATCATCGACGGACAAAAAGTTTCCCGCGATGTTTTCTTCAAGACTCTGAACGCTTGGGGTGTTGATCCTACTAAGAAATTTGTGGTTCTGCATCACTCTATTCTGTCTGAAGGTATCAACGTCAAGGGACTGGAAGCTGTCCTGTTTCTTCGCAACATGGACTACATCGGCATTTCACAGACTATTGGTCGTGTGATCCGCCTGGGTGGTGAGTCTAAGACCTTTGGTCTTGTCTGTGTCCCAGTTTATGATAAAGTGGGTATCAGCACGTCCCGTAAGGTTCAATCCGTTGTGGACGTGGTGTTCGGTGAAGGTCAACCCGCCATCTCTGTGGTCAAAAAATGAAAAACATCGAAGCATACTGCGAAACTGCGTTCCTTTGTATGAACGCAACACTCAAAAAGTGGGGTGCTAAGGATTACTATCGCCCCATCTCCCGAATTTTCTATCAGATGGTGTTTGACACTGGTGTGTCCAATGCCACGGGTCTGATTAGCGAAAAAGCACTGAATAACAAGATCAAGCGACTAAAGGTGGTCTTCGATCACTATTTGTCACCACAATTTGTGGGTCGCATGATCATGGACAATCCGGATCAGTTTCTTACAGACTACGCTGTATTCCGTGAGTTGTTTTATCTCTGCTGCCAGGTGATTTGTGTCACTCAGCAGGAGAATGATGAACTTTCATTCCTCACCAAAAATGATGGTGACACTTATGTGGTGAAAGTTCCTACATATCTTAAGTATAATCATCTGGGGATCAAACTCTATAAGCGTCCAGATGGTGTACGATTTTGGAAAGAAGCAACAGAAATTGAGACCAATGTTCTCTCAGTTCCTGAAGCTCTTACCGCATACGAACGTCGTTTTTTGGTAACTAAATGAAGGATCAGAACACCATTCAAGACACTGAATCTAAGCAGGAAAAGTGGAATCGCGGTCTGGATATTTTTATCGAGTCAGTTCATAAACCTGATGCAGCATTGCGTCAGTGTGCTCATAATCAGAGATGTTATCATGAACTAATGGACGTTCGCCAAGATGTTCTCGATTATCTGAAATCGAAGCGTTGGAACTAAATACTACGGATTAAATTGTTACTATGCGTAATATTCGGAATTTTATTGTAGTTGGTGGCGGAACTGCTGGTCTCATTTCCGCACTTATTCTAAAACAAAAGTATCCGGGAAAGAGTGTAAAAATAATTGAATCTTCTAAAGTTGGTATTGTTGGAGTTGGCGAAAGTTCTACGGAGCATTGGGCAGAATTTTGTTCTTTCTGTGGTATCGATCAACTTGGTGCAATCTTTAATGCCAATGCAACTCTAAAGAATGGTGTATTCTTTGATAATTGGGGTGAAAAAGATTTCATGCATGGTATTGATAACCACGCATCAACTCTAAATGGAAGTTATTTTGATACATATGGATATTTGATTGCAAATAAGGCACCACACCACAAACTTCAGCATAAGAACATTTGGGATAATAAAGTTCCACTTTACGCATGGAATAATAAAAATAGTAGTTCAGTTAATCAATACCAATTTGATACTCATGCTCTGAATAAATGGTTGCATGATATTTGTAGGTCTAGAGGTATTGATATTATTATTGATGACTTAACTGGTGCAAATTTGGATCACTCTGGCAACGTAGTATCAGTCAATGGTGCTGCTGAGCATTGTGCAGATTTCTTTATCGATTGCTCAGGATTTGCTAGACTACTGATTAACAAAGTGTTGAAGCAGAAGTGGGTATCTTACTCTGAGTATTTGCCCCTCAATTCTGCCATCACTTTTGCAACAGATGAGATGGAAGAATATAATGCATTTACTAAATGTACTGCTCGTGACTATGGTTGGAACTGGACAATTCCAACCCAGACTAGAACTGGAAATGGATATGTTTTCTGTGATGGGTTTATCGGACGAGATCAAGCTCTTGCTGAAATGGAGAAATGTTATGGTAGAAAGTTAGAGGTTGGCAAACAATTTAGATTTGATCCTGGTAGAGTTGAAAACTCTTGGGTCAATAATGTTTGCGCTATTGGATTGTCGCAAAGTTTCGTAGAACCACTGGAAGCAACATCAATCGGTAGTGCTATCCAATCAATGTTCTGTTTTATCAATATGCTCCCGTCTTGGGATATTGATGCTTACAATCAGAATATCAACGACATCTTTGATAACATTGTTGATTATGTTCAGGCACATTATTTGACCAAGAGAGAAGACACACCTTTTTGGCAAGAAGTTAAATATCATCTTAAATTAACTCCAGGGTTATCTAAGTTGCTTGATCTTTGGAAGAATAGACTTCCTAGAGATGTTGATATTACATGCTCCTGGGGAATGTTTAGTGCGGTCAATTATATCCCTGTTTTGTATGGATTAGACTGGTTTGATACTGATGTTATTTCTAATGAATATGCAGCACAAGAGTTTTCGCATGATCCAGGTCAATTACAAGAACAATCATGGGATACTTTGTGGGTAGGACACAAACAATTTCTTAAAATGTTGGTAGCAAACAATGGAACTTGTAATTGATAATTTTTTTGATGATCCTGACTGGTGGAGAGATGTCGCACTTAAAATGATAAGTGACCGATATGATTGTATTTTAAGAGATGAAAAGAATAATTATCCGGGTGTCAGAATAACATTACCACCTGACCTGGCGGACATTTTGAGAAACAAACTATGTGAACATTTTGATTCTGTTTGTGATTTTCATGCAGCATTTCATCTCACAACTAGGATACATGGAGATGGATTTGTTCACACTGATGGTAATCGAGATCATGCCGGTTTGATATATCTTAGTCCAAATCCTCCAGAGAATACTGGTACATCTTTATATTCTTATGAAGATTTCAATGAATATGAAGGAGATACTTTGAGACTATTTTGGAAAGCATCTAGAGCAAAAAAATTAGATCTAGAATGTCTTGCAGAGTGGCAAAGAGAAAAAGATTATCATCGTAACAAGAATACTCTTGTAAAAACTATTGATAATGTGTATAATAGATTTGTTACCTATCCAGGAACACATCCACATGCTCCAAACAATTATTTCGGAAATAATTTGTACAATGCTAGATTGACGATAGTGCTTTGGTTTGATGATACATATAAATGAAAAAGCAAACTGAGAGCACTATGTATAGTGAAGGTAAGGATGGTTTTGACACAGCAATTTATGACTTTGGTAAAAAAGTTGAATTGATTTGTGCTATGGAATTTGCTGGTAAGATTGATGCCGAACTTGCTTATCAGAACATTAAACTTGAACTAAAACTCTTAAAAAAAGTGAGGAAAGCAAACAAATGAACTCTTATGATGAAATTAGAGAAAAAGTTGATTCTCTTCTAAAATCAAATAATCCTGTCGAGGTTTATGATAAACTTCGCAATGAAGTATATGCTCTCACTCTTTATCATAAGCAACAATTTGAAAAAGCAGACATTCTTCTAAAATATCTTTGTAATGGTCATGCTGGAATGACTGAACAAGAGGCAGAGGAAAGTAAAAATGTTTTAGCTGATGTAGTTGTTCCAAATGATAATGAATGGGAGATTAAATCTGGATCAACTAGTGTCGATACTGTACCACATGACGAACTAGTTGGAACAGTTACAACCGGTGATTGTACCCCAAGAGATAGTAAAGATTTGCCTATTCTTGAAGCTCCATCATTTACTCCTGATGTAGAGATTGAAAATATGTTTTATGGAGAGAACTTTGAGAAGAGATGGGAAGTAGAAATCGAAGAGGTTTCTGATGGTCCTGATTCTGAATTTACAGAAACAATCGTATCAATTCCAGATGATTTTATCGAAACCGCAAGTATCACTGACAACATTGTCTTTTTAGTTAAACAAGATTCGGAGAGTTTTACCTTGGAAAAGTTTACACCAGCTACCGGAATGTCATGGGCAATTCCTATCGAAGAAGTGAGAGATCAGAACGGAAGAGTGGAACGAATCATGTCACTTCCTGAAGGTTTCTTGAAAGAAGCAAAGTGGAAAGCAGGTGATAAAGTGTGGTTCAACTCAAACTATGATGGCACCTATGATGTGAAAAAAGCGACCAAAAAAGAACTGAATGATTACTTGGTAACTAAAGCATCGAAAGATGAAGAGAGAGTTAAAAGAAGAGAGATGATGTGATTCATCTGTTATAATACTAACACATAGGGGACATTATGACGCTTCCGAGATCTAATGAAAAACTAAATGATGAAGAGATCGCGGAACTCAAAGCGTTAAAAGAGGCAATCAAGTATCATCCACATTCTGTAAGTCCTGAGAAGATGGAGATATTAACTGACCTTCTGATTAGATCTGTCGAGCATGGGACAGTCTAAACAGTGGCACAAGAGGTGGCACTGACCCCGTTTTTCATGTATATTAGATGAGTGGAGGGGAGACCCGACACAACCACCACGAGAGGCAAACAGTAAGTGAGATCGACAAACTGATCTCCGCCTCTCACACATTCTCTTTCATTATGGCAACTCGTTCCCGCATTGGTATTCAACTTAAGGACAATTCTGTCCTGTCTGTTTATCACCACTGGGATGGTTATCCTTCTTGGTTGGGTCGCATTTTGACGACTCACTACAACTCTCGCGAACTTGCTTCAGAGCTGATTGATGGCGGCGATATGTCTGCCGCTTGGGGTGATGAAAATCGTGCTGAGTATTATTCTGAGCGCGGTGAAGATTGTCCGCCTCGTCTTGATGACATCTTCGATTTTCTTGACAAAAAGAATAATGAAGAGTATGCTTATATTTGGACTGTGAATAACAAGTGGGTAGCATTTGACATGAACGAGTTCAACGATAAAGATCCTGAAAAGGTTGAGATTCCTGAAGGAGCACTTGCCTGCTGATGGTTGAAACAATGCTGCCGGTGGATTTTCCTCACAATCCACCGGATAATTACTCCTATGAAGTAGAGAACTTCAAGCGAAACTTCCTCGCAATTTGGTTGGTACATCACGCGCAATATATCTACGCCGAAGGTGAGAAAGTGCGTACAATCTGGGGATTTTACAATACAAAATCCAAATCATATCATGCACCTATCAACTGTAAGAAAGTTGGTGATGTGGTAAATAATTCCACACCATATACTGCGATGCAACTTAATCTAAATCCATTGGAGGCAGCATTTCTATGATCTCAACTCATCAAGAGATTATTAAGATCATCGAGGCAGATTGGAACGAGCGAATGGCATTTTTGTCCGAAACGTGGGAGCGTTTGGATGATGCTGACGCTCTCTATTCTGAGTTTGTTACTGATGGTGACGGTCCAGAAGATTGGATGTTTATTGAGGACATGAGCGAAGATGTTTGAACTTGGTGAGCTCGTTTCATACAAAGGTGACACAGGGACAGTAACATTTTGCTGTGCTCAATCTATGTCATTTCTTGTTCATGCTAGTAAAGAACATCGATCTAAAGATGTAAGATGCTGTGTATATTGTTATGACTTTGATAAGGTTGAAAAACTAAGTGAAAAATGAATCGCTACCACTTATTTTACTCTCCAGTAATAGAAACTGAACTAGACTTAGATTTCAACGACCTGACAAATAAAATTGTAAGTGGGTCTGAAACTGAGTCTGGTAGATTGTATAGTAATCGTGGTGGATGGCAGTCAGATGATAACTTTATGTTTCGGGACAGTTTAAGACCCTATCTCGATAAAATTGACAGGCATGTAAATGATACCTGTCATGAATGTTATGATTGGAGTTTTAATTATGATAATTCTTGGGTCAATGTAAACACAAAGGGAAACTATAACGTAGCACATCAACATGCTGGTGCCACATTATCAGTAGTTTACTGGATTCAAGCACCAGAAGATTGTGGTGATATTGTATTCTATCACCCAGCAGGTCATTCTATGATTCCTGAAATTTATGATGATCTTAGAGCAAATTGGAGATATACACCTAAGCAAGGATCAATGCTAATCTTTCCCTCATATTTGTATCATTTTGTCGCTGAATCAGAAACAAATGACAAAAGAATCTCAATCGCCCTCAACTACAGTTAAGAATCCAATCATACCAGTTCTTATGTTTCTGGGTGTGATTGGTGCAACGTTGCTAACTATAGTTGCAGGATACTTTCATGGTCACATGAATATTCAAGCAGTGTACCATTCTCTTACTAACTTCACATGAAACTAGACCGATCTCAGTGGGAACTTATCAAAAGAGCACTAGAGTTAGAGCAGTCGCATCAATTAGTCGGAACAAAATGGTATGATGAGTATAATATAGTATTGAAACAAATTGATAAAGAGTTAGCAGATCAAGACTGACAGTTTTCAAGGTGTCCACTGCTACGACCATGGGCACCTTTTTCGTGTATTGTATAAAGGTGAATCAAACAGACATGAACGAAGAACTTCAAGAGTTTATCGACAACGACGATCCGATGATGGATCTGATCGAACTTGTTGATCAAGAGCAAAAATTCAATATGGAAGAATACCTGAACGCTCACATCGACTATTGATGCAAAACAAACACCTTGAACATCCTGAAGATCTCGTACTGCTAGGCAAGCAATCTGTCAAGCAAGTTATCAACTTCTATCGTAAAGATGCCACCGCCACTGTTAAGTGGGATGGCGCACCTGCGATTGTTTTTGGTAACAATCCCGAGAATGGTCGTTTCTTTGTTGGAACCAAGAGTGTATTTAACAAGCGCAAAGTAAAAATCAACTACACACATCATGACATCGAAGTCAATCACGGTGAAAACCAGAAAGTTGCTTCAATTCTGCATGTCTGTCTGGATAATTTACCTCGCAACCGTGGTATTTGGCAAGGGGATTTTATTGGGTTTGGTGGTAGCGATTCTTATCACCCAAACACCCTTACTTACACGTTCCCGCGCACTATTGAACGCAATCTCGTGTTTGCTGTTCATACTTACTATCATGGTAATTCTATGAAAGAATTGACGGTAAGTGACAACCGTTATGAACATGGAACACCGAAACCTATTGTCGAGTTCGTTGATACTAGAGCTGAGGTAGTTTCACGCCACAAGCGTATCAATGTTCTGCTCAAGATTGCTGATGTTCTTCGTCACTTTGTCAAATATCCGACAGGTGATGATGCTAAAGAACTGAAAGTTGCCATCAACAAGTGTATCCGCGAGAATCGTAAGGTTGACTGTCTGCCTGGCAATCTTCAACGACTGTTTGACATCATGACAGAAGTCAAGCGTCTCACGATGAACGGAATCGTCGCTAAGTCTGACGTGGTTTGTTCATACGAGGGTGAAGAATGTGAGCATGAAGGTTATGTTCTCAAGAACGATTATGGCATGTTCAAGTTAGTCGATCGTCAAGTTTTTTCGTATCGAAACTTCACAGCAGCAAAACAGTGGCAAACCAATACTGCAACTGTCACAGTGAAGACTCAACAGGGCGAAAATGCCTCTACAATTAAGTTTCAACCAGCACCACAATTCTGATGACTGAGTTCACTTACTTCGTTGAATACTGGAAAGATGGTGCTGAGCATCCTGAAAAACCAGTTGGTACAATGTACCTTGGTTCTGGTGATTGCACCATGCAAACTATCTACGAAGAGCGCGTAGATCGTATGTTTCGCAATACTGCAACCTGGCGTGTGTTTGCTCTAGAGGAAGAGAAATGATCCTAACATCTGGCACACGCCAACATCATCCAACCCTAGAATTATGTCAGTGGTTTCACAACAATTACGCACGATTGCATGAAGTTGATGTAGAGATTCGACATGTAGATTTGCGGGAGGATGATGTTTTCGGTTGGTGTGAAGATGTAAGCGACACAGAGTATTTGGTTTATATTCATCACGAACTAGATCTAGATGATTATGTTAAAACACTGTTTCATGAGTTAGTGCATGTTTGTCAGTCAATTTCAGGTCTACATGATCACAAACTGCGAGAGACTGAAGCATATCTTTTAGAAACAATTTTGCACAAGATGTGGTGTGACACTTATCAAGGTGTACACTAAATGAGCACAAACGCCCAATTCCGTGTATATTAAAAGAGTCAAAGGCATTGAACATGACTTCCACTTCTACCATCGCCAAACAACAAATTGCCGACAAGGTTGAACAATGGACACAAATGCTGTGTGAGTCACTTAAGCAAAACTACATCACTTACAGCATCAATTCACACAAACGCTCCATTTCTATCAATGGAGATGAGACAAACTACCATGCTGAATGTATTGACAAACTGATGAATGGTGAGTGTGATTATGATTTTGTGATCGAATCTGGTCGCAAATATCATAAAATTGTCATGGTCAATAATCAGCGTTCCGCACATGCTTTCGTTGATAAACAAACCGGAGAAGTGTATAAAGCAGCATCATGGAAAGCACCTGCGAAAGGTGTACGTTTCGACCTTCGTATCATCAACCAGCGCGAACTTGTGCTGGAAAAATGTGATTGGTCTGGTGGTTATCTGTACAGCTGAATGATGTATCGAATGGCATCTAATTTGCAGACTCGTTGTATAGAATGGGTCTGCACTGAAACTAACATAATTGAGAGCGCGTGGAAAGCGTCTGGACGTGCCAGTTTTATTAGTGGCACACAAAAACGGCACGGACCTCAAAAACGTGTATATTAAAAGAGTCAAACAAAGCAACCCACATGAAACCCTTTCCTTACACTGAAGTCAACGCAATCGAGCGTGAAATGTGCGACATGCGTAATGAAGTTGGTCGTCTTCGTGTTCAACTTGAGAACGCACAATCCTGCCTTGATGCACTCTATCGCAAGCGTAAGCAGTTGATTTCTGATGCAAGTGCTCCCGAAGGTAATCTTTTCGAGCAAATGTTTGGCGAAACAGTATCAGTCCCGAGCATCTACACTGATACTCCCATGGCAGAAGAAGTCTACGGAGGTTGATAGTTTACCATGCAATTCCAAGTAACTTCGATCACATTTGATTTTGAAGATGATAACTTCGAGTTATCACCTGAGATGCAAAAAGAGACTTACGAAGATTATATTGGGACATTTTGGGAAGCTGATGATGAAGACGATTTAGTGGAGGAGATAACATCAGCAGCAGGATTCTGCATCAATTCTATTGATTATCGTATTGTCCTTAACTAACACTTTCTCATGAAAATCGCACTCTTGGCATTGTTCACTATTCTCGGTGCTAATTTGTTCATCGATATGATGGATTCCACTCTAGTTGATGTTATGAACGAACGCCGCGAGACTATAGAGAAACAAATCAATCAGATGTGACGGTCGGACTAGTGTCACACAACCTATTGTGGGGCGCTCGTTTTCATGTATTATTAAAGAGTCAAAGGATTTCACCCAATGCAAGTCACCAACTCCGCCACCATTGTTGATTACTTCCCCGAGGCATTTGTTGCTGAGGCAGATGAAACTAAAGGCATGAAAGTTGTCGTCAAGCGTTTTGTCCGTCGCGTCACTTTCCGCGCTACTGGTCAGAAATCCTATGCCACAGTTCTTGGCATTGAAGCAAAGTATGATTGGCAAGCGCGTATTGCTAAAGGCGCTGAGGTTACTGACTTCAACACCGACAAAATGCCTTCTTCTGAGTATATGCCCCTGTATTGCTGATTATGTCACTTATCAAGAACTATCTCCATCACAAAATGTCTGAAAACGTCATCGATCGCGATTCACTCCAAGAAGCATACATTAACATGATTGTTGATGGTATGGACTGGAAAACTATGGAACAATTTGTGTATGATACGATTGACGCTAATCTTGACAATTACACCGTGGATGAACTTATCACCGAGGTCAAAGATTATTATCCCGAGTTGCTTGAAAATGATGAACAATCTGTGACCTACGGAGATACTCTAAAACCTGCAAGTTGAGAGGCTATTGAGAGAGGTAGCGCCGCTAATTTTTCACATCAAACTATCATGATCTCAAACAAAGCAACGATGATTCAAGTGATGAAACAATGCGAGGGAGCTGATACTTTAACGAGAGAACAGAAATTCGAAGTATTCTGTCGAGTGTGTGACAATATGTTAGCGGAGGGACGAATTACTCAGAATAATCATAAGAAATGGACACAGATCTGGTAAGTGTGACAGTCCACAGTCTGTCCACTATTTGTTGAAATGGGGTGGATCTCGTGTATTCTATAAGAGTCAAAGGAACACAACTCAAACAACTTCAATGCTTTCCTCTCAAGAAACCTGCGCCGCTATCTATCGTCAACTGTTCACAGATGCCGAGTGGCAAATCATCGATTATGCGCTGAGTGAGTATCAAGATCATCTGGACGAAGATGATAACGAGATTGCAATCTTCAATTCAATTCAAGCAAAACTCAACGCAATCTTCACTTTGACTGACAACAAATGATGACAGTAGATTATACAATTACTGTCAAAACTAATGAGGGCACAGTATCATTCATGAGACAAATGCCAAGTAAACCAAAGACGCAAAAAACGATAAAATCACATAATACTAGACTCGAAAAGTATGCGATGAAAATGTATCCTAATTGGGAGGAAATCGAAATCAAGATGTTGTGTGACAGTTAGATCAGCTGCACAGTACCCATAGACCTGCACCCCATATGGTCTATTATATGTTCATCGGGAGGGGATCACACTCCAACCGACACTAACCACACTCTCTTCAATTCTCATCATGCGTAAGATCGAATCTCAGATGATCGATGCAATCAATGCCAACAAAAACTGGAAGTCTGCTAACACTGAGGTCCGCACGGATGATAACAATGAATCCCGTGTTTTTCTCCATGGCAATCACATCGCCACTGTGACTGATGATAACATGATGATCATGGATGGTGGTTGGCAGAGCAACACTACCAAATCACGATTGAACGCTCTATGTGATGCTTTCTGCTGTACTGGTGAGTGTGTATTCCAGAAAGATTTTGTCTGGTATGTGCGTCACTTCGTTGGTAAAATCAATGGTCAAGATGTATTCAAAACCAACCAGTTTTACAATGGTTACACCTTCGCCTGATCCTCTTATTTGAACCACTATCTAACACTTTATTATGGCAAAAACTTCACTCAAAAAACTCACTATTCTGATGGAGTCTTATCAGTTTGAACTACACAGAGACAACAAACATTTGGTCTGGAAACATAGACTCACAGGAGCACAAATCTACACTTCGAAGACATCTTCCGACCAACATGCGATGAAGCAAATTGAACGTGATATTAAGAAGGTTTTGAAGCAAGGGTATGTGAAATGACCATAAATACCCCCCAAAAACATTAATAAATGTCTTTTTTTATATGTTTGCGTTGTTTATCTCTTTCCACAATGTGTGTGGAAAAGTATGATGAATCTGTGGAAAATGTCTGATTAAATGTGCTCAGACCTCGTGATCTTAGCGCCCATTCTATCACAAGACTCTCAGAAATGTCAAGACCCCCGCCGTCAGTATTCCCACAAATCTTATTCGTCCAAAATCACAGTTTTCTGAGATAAATAAGATTCGTGATTGACAGTTCAAACGATCTGTCTTATACTGCGTAAGCATCACCAACACCACCAGGATCCTCATGTCTGTTTCTTATCTCGAAGCACAAAAAAAGCGTGTGCGAGTAACACTGGATCTGACAGTGTTTAATGACTTTGACCCTCGTCAGATTGACTGGGAGCGTATGTTCAACCTAGAACCTGCCGAGTCTTGTGATGTTTATGTGGAGGACTTTGACGTGGATTGGTGACACTCTGCGTTTGACAATCAGTGCTGCTATGTGTTATTATTGTAAGGGCACATAGCAGTCTTATTCGTATTCGTGACAGCCAGGGTTTGGCGCGTTATGTGTTGCGCCGCCGGGGCGCGTGATATAAAATCGATGACTCCCCTAACCTACAGAGGTGACAAAACGCGAGAGTGATATCAAGATCACAAAAAAAATTTTTGCCGGCTGAAAAAGGTCTCAGGGGGTCGCATATATACAGCGGGAGTAAACAATCAGATCGTGACAGAAACTAAAATCTATCACATTTACGCAAAGGACAAATGTGTGATGGCATCGGTAAAGGAGGAAGACTTCCGAGTGACCTGGAACACCATAAAAGGCATGGTAGGATTAATGCATACCTCCTATAAGGAAGATGATCTATCCTATGAATGCGTCACAGTTGAAAGAGAGTTCGACGAAGCCTCTTATTGACTAGGACTACATAATACGTTAGAATGAATTGAAACCAACTTCATCAAATGGCAAAAGGATTTACAGTGAAGGCAAAGACGCCCAAGGCGTCCAAACCCGAGTTTGACTACGAGGCAATCAAACAGAGAATGCAAGGCAAGTCTATTGTCTTCTGTCTTCCTGGTCGTGGTTGCTCATATCAGTTTTTGAAGAGTTTTGTACAACTCTGCTTTGATCTGGTTCAGAACAACATGAACATTCAGATCAGTCAAGATTACTCCTCAATGGTTAACTTTGCACGATGCAAGTGTCTTGGTGCAAATGTTCTCCGAGGACCTAAGCAAGTACCTTGGGATGGAAAACTTGAATACGATTATCAACTCTGGATTGATAATGACATTGTATTCAACACAGATAAGTTTTGGCAACTCTGCGACATGGCGATTCCTCAGGAAGCTGTCGTAGAACAAGAAGTAGAAAAGGAAGACGGTACTAAGGATACTATCGTTGGTCTTGACGAGACTCAGTTCCGTTCTATTGTCGCTGGATGGTATTGCACAGAAGATGGTCAAACTACCTCTGTGGCGCATTGGTTAGAGGAAGATGATTTCCGTCGCAATGGTGGAGTGATGAATCACGAAACCTTGGAGACGATGGCAAAGCGTCGCAAGCCATTCACGGTAGACTACACTGGATTTGGTTGGGTACTGATTCAGAAAGGCGTCTTTGAGAACATGGAGTATCCATGGTTTGCTCCGAAGATGCAGGTCTTTGAATCTGGTGCAGTCCAAGACATGTGTGGTGAAGATGTCTCATTCTGTCTCGACGCAAAAGAGATGGGTCATGAGATCTGGTGTGACCCTCGGATTCGTGTAGGACATGAAAAAACCCGAACCATCTGATAATACCTTTCAGATCTACTATGATGGTAAGTTGATCGAATCGGATCTCTCATATGAGGAATGTGCAGAGATCCTTGACGAACTCTCTGATCGGTTCTATAATGATCAGGAATTTGATATTTCACTCTTAGGTCTCAAATATGGCAAAAATGCGTAGCGGTCTTCTCGGAAAAGACAACTTCATGCCCGGTAAGCCGAAAAAATCTCGGCAAGGAAATGGAAAGAATACTCTATACAGCGCAACCTCTGCCAACAAAAAACGCAAAAAGTATCGCGGACAAGGTAAATGAGCACACTCATCACTAACTTACCAAATTATAAAGTGTGGGTTAGAAAAGAGTATCTCAGAGATTTACAAGACGGTCACGGTGAATTCGTAGAAGGCGTCTGGGTATCGGCAAAGTCGATTCCTGGACGCGCTTTTTATTTTGAAACCTACCTACCTGAATATGGCGCAATGTTTGATAAACTGCCTATCAGCGCCTTTGTAGCATCTCCTGAGACTCCCAATCCTGATCTAGACCTTCCGAACCTACAGTTTTGGAATTGTATGGACTACGGTATTGTAAATGTCTGTAAACAATTTACGGCATCTATGAACTGGGAAGTAAGAACTAGAGACTTTGGTACGATTCCTGGGTCATATATCTGTACTCTGGACAACTATCACTCCGATTGTAACACTATTGACTACTCAACTAGTGAAGTACCAGAGGAACATAAGTCATTTAATCTACTAGAACTGAAGAATGGGCAGTTTGCACTGTATCCAAACAACAGATGTAGGATCTATGACATCAGCTTGACACCACAAGAACCCAAGATTCCCGACTTTAAGGTCTCTACTGAGTACTATCAGGTAGAAAATGGTGTTGAATGGGGTAGATTGGGCGACACAGATGATTATTTTTGGGAAACACCAGAAGAAAAGAGTTCCACCTGACCTAGATACTATGGAAAATACTCGAAAACCCATGGCAAACAGCCAAGTTGATAAGAGTCGTGACTTCATTCAGTCCGGAATGACCTTAATTACTGAGGTTGCATCGGATAAATGGATGAAAAAAGCATCAGAGATGAAAAAAGTTCAGAATAACACGTCTAAATAAGTTAGATTTGCTCCATTTTCATGCCGCTCGAACGAGTTAGTCAGGCATTTAAGGATACAGGAACCACTTTTCAGCATAATCCGCTGAATGGCGACCTTCTTGTAGTTAAAAATGCGACGGCGATTGCTCGTTCGCTAAAGAATTTGATTTTTACTCACCCCTCCGAGCGGTTTTTTAACCCAAATCTCGGATCAGGGGTGAGTCGTTTAGTTTTTGAGCCTCTTGATACTCTTTCTACAGACGTTGTAGAGGATGAAATCAAGAGAACCATTGAAAATTTTGAACCGAGAGTTACATTATTGTCTGTAAGAGCAAAACCAGATTTTGATAACAACGAATTAAACATAACAATCAAGTATAGGATCATCGGAATTGATGTTCCTGCACAAGAATTGGCATTTGCATTACAACAGAGTCGATAAATGGCACTAGTAAACTTTAGTAACCTCGATTTCGAAGATATTAAGAGTTCTCTCAAGGAATATTTGAGAGCAAACTCGGATTTTACTGACTATGACTTCGAAGGTTCGAACTTATCACAAATTATTGACGTATTAGCGTATAATACGTATGTCTCTTCGTACAATGCTAACATGGTTAGCAACGAAGTGTTCATTGATAGTGCCACTTTAAGAGAAAATGTAGTTTCTCTTGCAAGAAATATTGGATATACCCCCAGATCAAGGAAATCTGCACAAGCTAAGATCACATTTCTCCTTGATACTGCACTTTTGTCGTCAAAACCTACTTCAATCACTCTTCAGAAGGGTGTTGTAGCGACAACATCGGGAAATTTTGATGGAGAGAGTTATACTTTCTCAATTAATGACCCAATTAGCGTTCCAGTTGTCGAAGGAGTCGCAACTTTTGACGCAATTTCGATTTTTGAAGGAACTTACGTCACTCAGACGTTCACTGTAGACGCAAATAACCCAAATCAGAAGTTTATTCTGTCAAATGCGAACATTGACACGAGTTCAATTCGTGTTTCGGTCAAAAATACAGAAACTAGCACGGTAAGACGCAAGTTTTCTCTTGCAAATAACTTAATTGGCATTTCTCCGACTTCAAAAGTCTTCTTTATTCAAGAAATTGAAGATCAGAGATATGAACTCATCTTTGGAGATGATGTTTTCGGCAAAAAACTCGATAATTCCAACTTTGTTGAGATTTCTTACTTAGTATCATCTGGAAAAGCAGCAAACGGTGTTGCTAACTTCAAATATGCCGGAAGATGCTTTGATCAGAACGGAACTTTGATCACAGATGGTATTTCTCAGGTCGCTACTGACATTGCATCCAACAATGGACAAGAATTAGAATCTGTCGATTCTGTCAAGAAGTATGCACCTCGCATTTATGCCTCTCAGAACCGCGCAGTGACCTCTGGAGACTACGAAAGCATCGTTCCGACCATATACCCCGAGGCAGAGTCTATTTCCGTCTATGGAGGCGAAACACTGACTCCTCCAAGGTTCGGAAAAGTCTTTATTTCGATCAAACCTTTCAATGGTCAGTTTATCTCTAGAGTAATCAAAGATAATATCATTGCAAAGTTAAAACAGTACACGGTCGCTGGTATTGTACCAGAAATTATCGACTTGAAGTACCTTTATGTCGAATATAACGTAACTGCTTACTATAACTCCAATTTATCACCTGGAGCAGCGACTGTCAAGTCAATTATTGACTCAAGTCTTTCTTCATACTCTGATTCAGCTGATCTGAATAAGTTTGGAGCAAGATTTAAGTATAGTAAGTTCCAAAAGGTCGTTGACGACAGTCATGACTCGGTTGTATCAAATATTACAACCATTACAATGCGTAGAGATGCAATGGCAGCAATTAATGCTCTTGCAGACTATGAACTGTGTTTTGGTAATGGATTCCATATCAAGAGAATGAGTGGTTACAACATCAAAACAAGTGGATTTAATGTTGATGGCATAGTTGACACGGTTTACCTCTCAGACCTGCCTTCTAGCGCCACACAGGGGTCTCTCTACCTCTTTAAACTCAAGTCACCAACCGAACCACTTATTGTAAGAAAGAACGTTGGCACCATTGATTATGAAAGAGGTGAAATTAGACTAAAACCAATCAAGATCACTAGAACCGAAAAAACTAACGGTGGTATCCCAGTAATTCAGGTTTCTGCATGTCCGAAGTCCAATGATGTCATCGGAAAAGAGGATCTTTATTTGCAACTAGATATTAATAACAGTGTAGTGAGAATGCAACTTGATGAGATCTCATCTGGTGCTAATACTGCTGGTTCAACCTACATTTCTACATCAAGTTACTCAAACGGAGACCTGGTAAGATCGTAATATGTCTGAGCAAAGAATTAAAATCAGTCAGGTAGTTGATCATCAACTGCCATCGTTCATTCGTAACGATTTTCCTTTCGTAGGCAAATTCTTAGAGCAGTATTACAAAGCTCTTGAATATCAGAGTGGTCCACTGGACCTTTTGCAAAATATTGACCAATATGTTGGTCTTGACACTCAGATCGGAAGAGTAGATAGCACAACTCTCACTGCTGATGTTGAGAGATACGAACTTGAAATTTCTGTAACGTCTACGGAAGGTTTCCCCGATTCATACGGACTTATCCGTATTGGAAACGAAGTAATTTCATATACAGATAAAACAGCAACCAAGTTCACTGGATGTGTTCGTGGTTTTAGTGGTGTAACAAGTTATAAGAACCCATCTGAGAAAGATTCCTTAGTTTTCAGCAAAACTCTTGCTGAAGACCATGCTGATGGGGATACTGTCACTAATTTGAGTGTTCTCTTCCTTCAAGAGTTTCTGAAGAAGGTAAAAACTCAAATTGCTCCTGGATTTGAAGATAGAGAACTTTCTACAGAATTAAATCAGAGATTATTCCTCAAACAGACAAAAGATTTCTATTCTTCTAAGGGAACTGACATTTCCTTCCAGATTCTCTTTGGAGCACTTTTTGGAGAGTCTGTACAAGTCGTAAAACCAAGAGATCTGCTGATTCAACCATCAGATGCTCAATATAGAATTTCAAAAGACGTTGTTGTTGAAGCAATTGAAGGAAACCCAGAAGATCTAAAATCAAAAACTCTTTTCCAAGATTCTGGGGATGGTTTTGATAGGGCTCAGGGTACGATTGCAAATGTTGAGAATATTCTTAGAGGCGGTAAGACATATTACGTAATTAGTCTCGATTTTGATAAAGACTCTGATCCTAGTAGTCCAGAATCATCACTTTTGGGAAATTTTCAAATTCATCCCAAAACTCAGTTAACAACTGGTGTTTCTATTGGTGCAACTGTTCTTGACGTAGATTCTACTGTTGGATTCAGTACTACCGGAACTATTGTTGCGAGAGTTGCTGGTAATAGAGATATTAAACTCAATTATCAAGATAAATCACTAACTCAATTTTTTGGTGTCTCAGGTGTCTCAGCAAATCTTGATTTTGGACACGAACTTAGAGTTGACAACTTTGCATACGGATATGCTGGTATTGGAACTGAAAATCCAGTCAAAGTAAGAGTTAGTGGTGTTCTGAGTGATCTGGATATTCTTGAAAAAAATTATTACTATGAAAAAGATGATCAGATTGATGTTAAGACTCTTGGAACAGAACTGAGTGACCTCAGGTCAAATTCTTGGTTCTTTAACGTTTCTGGTCGATTTGACGTTGAAAAAGTTGAACTGACCAATAGTGCAAACTTCACATACAAATTTACTTTGTATGATGAGCATAATTTTAATGTTGGAGACCCAGTAACCATTCTGAGTTCAGATGCTAATGAATTCAGTGGAACCCTCGTATCTGCAAGAGTTAATAATACTTTCTCTTCAAATGTAGTTTCTTTTGACAACAATCGTTCGATTGAAGTACGAGGTCAAGGACAACTTGATACTACCAAGTATTATACTGTAAGAAGAGATGTTGCAAAGGTAAAATCAACCAACTATCCATCTCTTGATAAAATTGAAGCAAATGTTCAGAACTCATATACTGATCTGAAAAATTGCAGATATGTCGCAGCACCTTCACTGCCATCATATCCTAGTGGCAAAATTGCTATCAATGATAGAACTGTAACTTTCTCTGGAACATTCTCTGGAGAAACCATGAATATTCTTAATCATGGTTTTTATAGTGGAGACGTAGTTGCATATTCTCCTGCAGACGAAAATAATAAACTGAATTTGATTGCAGGTATCTACTATGTTAAAAAAATTAACATCAACCAGATTAAACTTGCAAGAAGTGTTGAGAACATCTATACCGACAACTTTGTAACTGTTGAAGGTACAGTAACAAATAATTCTTTCCATCTCTTTAAGTTTGCATCGTCAGACCTGAGTTTGAGGAATGTTCAACCTCAGAAACTTATTCGTAAGATTGACGAACCATATAAAGGCAATGCAGCAGTATATCCAACTGAGCCTGGTGCTTTGGGTATTCTTGTTAATGGTGTTGAGATTTCAAACTACAAAGCAGAAGATCTAGTTTACTACGGTGAGATTCAAGATATTGAAGTTATCGCCCCAGGTAACGGATATGATGTAATGAATCCACCAGTATTGACGATTGCAGATGATACTGGTAGTGGATGTGTCGGTCTTGTAACTGTCACAGGTGGACTTTCAAGAGTTGATGTTATTGAGGCAGGATTTAATTACATTGAAGAACCCGTCGTTAATATTAGTGGTGGCGGAGGAACTGGTGCAGTTGCTAAAGCAAATCTAATTCCTTTCAAGCATGACACTGAGTTCAACTCTACAACTGTTGATCTCAGCAATAATCAGATTGGATTTACAAGTTTCCACAAGTTTAGAGATGGTGAGCAAGTAATCTATGATCCACAGGGTCAAGATGGCGTCACTGGTTTGACAACAGAAGCAAGATATTTTGTTGAAATCGTAAATGCAACTACGGTAAAACTCTTTAATAGAAAGGTTGATGCACAGATTGGTATCAATACTGTTCAACTGACTGGAACTGGCACAGGAATTCAGAGATTTAGGTCTGTAGAAAATAAAAATAGAGTCGGATCAGTATCGGTTCTGAACCCAGGAAGTGGATACACCAGCGATGCTTCATCTCCGCTGACTGTTACCATCACTGGACGTATCGGAATTGCAACTTTTGCTGGTCAAGACTTTAATGCAAAAATTGATGCACACTTCAGAGGACCTATTTCTGGAGTCAAAATTACCAACGGTGGTATTGAGTATGGTGCAGAAAAACTTTTGAACTATGAAAGACAACCCGTCTTCACATTGAACTCTGGTTCTGGTGCAGAAGTTCTTTCTGTTGTTCAAGACGGAAAGATCGTTGATGTTTTTGTAACCAGAAATGGTTCTGGATATAACTCTTCTCCTAATCTGAATATTGATACAAAGACTGGAAAGGGCGCTGTTCTTGTTCCTGTAGTTCAAAATGGCGAACTCGTCGATGTAAAAGTTGTCTTCCAAGGTATTGGATATGAAGACAGAGTTCCTGTAAATGTTGTTGCTGCAGGATTAGAAGCAAGATTTGAAGCAAGAATTAAAAAGTGGAGAGTAAACCAAGTCGAAAGACTGATCAGCACTGATGACATTACAGATGATGATGGCATCATTGATAGCGCACTGTCTGAAAAGTATGGTCTGAAGTATACTCATGCATATGCATCAAGATATTTGAGAGCATCAGCTCTTGGAAGAGAGTTTTCTGGTGGCAATGAAATTCTTGTACCTGACCTTAGATTTGTAAATGGTGCAGAAGTAGATACTCCAGTTCACTCACCTATCCTTGGATGGGCATATGACGGCAATCCAATTTACGGTCCTTATGGATATATTGGAAATAATGTCCAAAGAATGAGACCTGGTTATCAGTTGATTCTTTCATCTGAAAGACCAACTCTTTCTGAGTACCCTGCAGGGTTCTTTGTAGAGGATTATACCTTTAATAACTCAGGAGACCTAGATGCACACAACGGTAAGTTTGGACCCACTCCAGAGTATCCTGAGGGCGTCTACGCTTACTTTACGACAATCAGTGGTGTTAACGATTCTATAGGTCCATTCAGATCTTTCAGAAGACCTCAGTTCCCATAC
>Ga0129351_1000032_pt1 | contig 39255 bp, 48 predicted proteins | sample CPBDNA_8_FD_94423 | JGI IMG/M metagenome (GOLD analysis project Ga0129351, IMG submission 94423) | Freshwater to marine salinity gradient microbial communities from Chesapeake Bay, USA - CPBay_Sum_27_0.2_DNA | ecosystem: Environmental > Aquatic > Marine > Coastal | place: USA: Chesapeake Bay... | reverse complement strand
CATTCACTGGCGCGTCAAGGAACAGTTTGCCGACATGTGGGCAAGCTGCGGTCGCGCGATGGGCGGCTGGGGTTCGAGCTACGGCTCCGCTGACCAGTACCCGCTCCGCATGTTCGACGGCGACACTATCTTCCGCGTCCCGGCCATCAATGACACGCACGACATGTGCGGCACCCTCGACGGTGCGATGAAGGTCTTTGAGGCCCAAATCAAGAACGTCCTCCGGTCCTATTCGGAGTACGAAACCGCCTGATGATGGCCCTGTGGCTGGGGCCGAAACCGGGGCCGTCATGGTCCCGGTCGCGGTAGCCAATACCGTAACCCTAATGGAGAAAAAACCAATGCAAAACCGTGAAGAGTGGCTGCAAGCCACATTTGATGACCTGATGTACTGGGCCTCAAACCATGAATGCACACTGTCGCGCCAAGTCTGGCACAGTGTCGGCTTCGTCAAGGCTGACGTGAAACTGTCCTGCGGATTCGGCTACAACTGCCGGGGCGGCAAGCAGAACGCCAAGGTCTACACACCGGACCAGTCCACGGGTGGCAAGTGGGAAGTGTTCATCAATCCCACCATCGACAACGCCGAAGACGCCCGACAGGCTGTCTGGGACGCCATGCGCTACATCCACAAAATTGTGGAAGACCGGCGCGTGATTCTCAAAGTCGATGTACCCGGCGGTGACTACTGCAACACCTACCCGCATGAGTCGCTGGACGTGACCAAAATCAAGAAGCAGTCCACCCGCATGATGAAGGCTTTGTGCAGCGACGCTGACTGCGGCTTTGCTTTCCGCACAACCCGCAAGCATCTGCAATTCGCCATAGACGAGGTCGGTGGTGTGTCCTGCCCTGTATGCCAGTCTGACATGGCGCATGACCGCCTCGTGCCGGTCGGGGAGTAATTCCCCGACCCTCTGGGCCTGACCCAGGATATGCAAGAAAACCCTAGTGGAGAAACCAATGAACATCGAAAAACTGCGTAAGCACATCCAGTCCCTCAACAAGCACATCGGCAAGCGCCCGGTCGGCTTCTACATCCACCCCGCCATCCGCGATGACCAGCCGGTCCACTGGGTGGTCGAGGTGGACGAGAACCGCAACGAGTGGCTCGTCGCCGAGCATGACAGCCTCGCTGACGCCGAGGCCCGGTTGAGGGTGGAGACTGCGAAATGAAACGCAAGAGAATCTACGAGCGGCACTGTGCCGTCCACCGTGACAAGCGCCGGACGTTTGTCACGCTGAAGAAGAAGCTAAAGAAGGCGGAGCGCCTTGGTGAAGACTGCACCAAGCTGCGCCGCCAGCTTGAGAATATTAGCTGCCTGATGATGACCGACTGAGACCCGGTCGAAACCGTGGGCCAACCCGGCCCCGGTCGCAGCGTCTCGCTGTGTTTAAACAACCCTAATGGAGAAACCAATGAATAAAGACCGTCGCAAAGCCATCGACAAAGTGATTGGCGAAATCCAATACATCGAAAACAAGATGACCGCTCTTGTGCAGGAGATGCAGGAAGATGTCGGGGGCATCGTCTGTGACGAACAGGACGCCTTCGACAACATGCCCGAAAGCCTTCAGTACAGTGACAAGGGCGAGGCCGCACAGGAGGCCATCAACAGCCTCGAATATGCCGACAGTGAGATTGAGGGCTGGCTGTCTGACATCTCTGACAAGGCCGACGAAATCATCGGCTATCTGGAGGAGGCAAAGGCATGAACCACATTGCAGAGGCTGACCGCCAGTATGCCTACGCCATCGGGGAACAAAACCCTGACTGGGCGTGGGTGCTTTCAGACCGGGATGTCTGGTATCCGAACCCGCACTACTCCGGGCCACCGGTGCCGCATCCCGAATCTGAATGGCAGGGGACCGACGAGGAGTACCGGCAAATGCTGGCCGGGCAAACCGCCACGCCAGCGCCGGTTCAACCCGACGATGACGACGTACCATTCTAGCTACCTGATGATGACGCCGTGAGACAGCGTCGAAACCGGGGCCGCGAGGCTCCGGTCGTAGCGTCTCGCTACTAACCCTAATGGAGGACCGTCTTATGACGACACCAACACAAATCTTTACCCACGTTCTGGGGCTGGCTCTGATGCTGGCCTCATTGTTCGACGCCATGTTCGTTACGCATGGCGCTGACCCTGAGACCTTTGTCATGGGCATCTCTGGCATCATCATCTTCTGGTGGCCGGTGATTGTCGAGGAGGTGCGGAAATGAGGTACTTTCACGGGACTACTGAGAACTGTTTAAACAGCATCGAAAAGCATGGCCTGATTCCACGCGGCAAGCGCAAGGGCGTGTGGAAGGAGTTCCCTTCTGCAACTGACCGCGTATACCTGACAACAGCCTACGCCATCTACTACGCCACAGCCGCTGCAACGATAGTGAAGCAGCGGAATGGCAAGAAACTGCGCGGCGTCGTGATTGAAGTAGACCCCTACCCCGGCAATTTTGTGGCCGACGAGGATGCGCTGGCTCAACAGAGGTGGATGGACGAAGAGTTTCTCTGGCTGAATGAGTTGTCGCTTGAGGACAGGACCGCGTTCTGGCGCAATAACGCGCCGGACTATCCCGGCATGGCGTGGTGGTCACAGGAAGCTCTGGGAACCTTTGCTCACATGGGCAAGATTCCACCGTCGCAGATTAAAAAGGTCGTCACCTTTGACATCACAGAGGACCACCTCTTTGGCCATGACCCATCAATCACCTTGATGAACTACAAGATGCTGGGCGGTCGTTACGAGGCTGCGCTTCAGCTTTTCGTAGATAGCGACGGCAAGGATGGGATTTATCCAGAGAAACTGGGTCACGCGCATGAGTTCTGGAAGGAGGACGCAGCATGAACCGCGAACTGGCTATGGCCTATGACCTGTTGCATCAGGTCCAATCCCTCCCATGGGAGGAGAAGAACAGCGCGTGGGTGGACAACTCACCGACAGATTTCACCCTCGAACAACGCGCGGAAATGTTGGTGCGTCACCTTGAACGTGCCAATCAGAAAGCTGGAGGAATCTATGAAGAAAACTAAACTGGACATCCCAACGACATGGCCGAATCCATGGGAAGAACTGGGCGGGGGGTACCTCGCCCTTTTTGGTTACAAGGTACTGGTTTGGAAGCGGTTTAGAAGGCCGTCCAAGTTTGGCATCTACGGCTTTGCCCGGAGCAATGTCTATCAGCGGCTCTGGTATGGCCGGAAGGTTCTTCACTTTCGTTTCAAGTTTAAACGCATGAAGAAAGCTACCTGACGATGCTGGCGTGAGACACCAGCGAAACTGTGGCCCGACTGGGCCGCAGTCGTAGCGTCTCGCTACATAATCCAACAACCCTAATGGAGTAACGCAATGGTAGATATTGCTACTGAACGCACGTCCCTAAACATGGCCAGAAACCGGGCCGTGGCTTGGGAAAAGACACCAGCGACTGAGCGTCAGGTTCAGTCCATCCTGTTCTTCCTCTCAAAGACAAACAAGAGCGCGTCTGACATTGGCCTGTCGCCAATGGATAGTCAGGCCAGCCTGTCAAAGACGAAGGCCAACTTCATTATCGCAGAACTGGCGGAAGAGGCCATCTGCGGGAAAGGGGCCGGAGCATGAAGGCGTTTCTGATTGACCCATTCGAGAAAGAGATTCGCGAGATTGAATGGTCCGGTAAATACCATGACATCTCAAACATACTGGACTGCCAGTATTTCGACGTTGCCTACATTGGCAGCGCCGATGGCGATGTCATCTATGTCGATGACGAAGGGCTGTTCCGAGAGAAGGGGCAGGAATACTTCGCCGTCATGGGACACCCTCACCCACTGGCTGGCTACGGCCTTCTGGTAGGCACTGACGCCGAGGGCGAGACGGTCGCACCGAAGATGTCGCTCGACTGGGCGGCAACCAAGACCTTCTTCCTTGGCGACATGGGCGGCAACCCACCACGGCCACAGATTACCGTTGTGCCATGGGGGAGTGACTGATGGAGCCTCTGGTCGAGTTTGAATCTGAGACCAAAGCCAAGGACCGGAACACATTTGTTCGCGAGTACATGAACAAGTGCGCGAGGGCTGGCTTTGAGGTGCCAAAGCGGACTGCCATCAAAGAATGGCACCGCACCCGGCGGTGGAAGCATTACCGGAATGACAAGTACGTTGTCATTCTGGACCCTGATGTGGATGACATGGCCTGTCCAGACGAGAACTGGATTCGTGTCATGCATCTGTCCATCAGGACGGTGGACCGGTCCCACCTCATGGACTGGCGGGAGCTTCAGCAAATCAAAACCCAACTGTGCGGTCCGCACTACGAGGGGATGATGCTGTACCCTGATGAAGACAGGCTGGTCGATTGCTCGAACCAGTTTCACATCCTAGTGCCGGTCACCAAGGACAAAGGTGAGCCGGTGCAAATCCCATTCGGGTGGATGGCACAAAGAAAAACAGCAACAGCAATGGACGCGGCTGCAATCGGAGCCGTGCAGAGGGAGTGATGTTTAAACGCAAGAACGCACTGGCGGCTACTGTCCGGTCGCCAGTGTTCAAGACCCGCGTGGTCAAAGCGCGGAAGGGCAAGGGTTCGTATTCACGAAAAGGCCGAAACCGTGACCGGCAGATGCCGGTCCGGTCATGCTGGGGTGATGCCCAGTGTCTGACGATGGCAGTCACCATCGAACCCTAATGGAGAATGAAACCCATGGTGTTATTTACCACCGACGATTGCATGGACCTGTCACATACGATTTGCCGGAATTTTTGGCATGGAACGGAAGATGGCGTTCCCAAGTCTGACTGGTTCGACTTGCACAAAACCTTCAACAAGGGTGAGCTTTATTGTCCACACAAGCAGCCTGATAAGGGTTATGTCACAGACAAGGGCGTGATGCTTTTCTTTGAAGACCATCTGTCTGCGCTAATTTCGTTCAAGTCATTCTGCTACCACTTCTCTCTGGGCAACACGGCCCTAGCATGGGAGCGCAATGAAGAAGATTGGGTCGTCATCACCGACGCACTTGAGTGGGATTGGATATTCGACAATCCCAAGGGCATGCCTGTCGAGGAGGTGAGTGATGACTAAGTTTGTAATGACCAATGCAGTCATCGAAACAAGGAAGCGGTCCAGAATTAAACGTCTGGGCCGTTTTCTTTTCGAGACTGTCGTATGGCTGGCGTTCTTTGGAATGATTCTAAGCCTTCTTTTCATCGGCCCTGCAATCGAAGCGGAGATTGTTGAATGGAAAAGTTTGAACCACTGACGCCACATGAAGATGCCGCATGGGAACGGCATCGTTTATTTCTCGAAAGAACAAAGGAAGGAATGCCTAATGGAGCAACAGCTTCACGCAATATTGAAATACTTACCCGCCAGCCAGCGCAAGCAACTGGCCAAGTGTCTACCTGCACCTGCGAGAAAGCGCAGTCCCGGTCGAGCCAGAAAGTTCACGCCGGAACAGGCCGCCCAGTTAATTACCGACTACGAGCATGGCTTAACTCTGCTCCAAATCGGTGAGAAACATGGCGTGGCTGGCGCGACTGTCAGGCGCTACCTCATTGAGGCTGGCGTACAGATGCGCCCACCCGGTGGGTGGCGTGTGCCAGACGGCTCGAAGCGTTATGAGGTTGTGAACCTTGCCGGTCAGGGGATGCGTCAAGCGGAGGTCGCCAGAACTGTTGGCGTCTCAAAGCAGCGCGTGTCCCAGATTCTGAAGCGCTGGTTCTAAAAAGAAAGAGGGCAGGGAACCACCCCTGCCCTCAACCCTAATGGAGATTTCCATCTCCGATTGCTGTGTAACACACCGGTGCGTCTAGCGCGAGAATAAATGCTGGTGTTCGTATATTGATTTCAGACTTTCTTTCAACAGCTTTGACAGTCCTGTCCGGTTTGTGTTCCCGCTGATGTCCGAGAACTCCCGGATGGAGCAATCGTAAATAATGAAACCCTCCAGCAGTTCGTGTGCCGTCGGGCCAAAGCGCTCGACCACGAACCGACGTAGCTTTTTCAGGATGGCTCTGGCCTCAACCTCTTTGTTCGAGTACACCCGCGCACCCGAACCCCTGACGCTGTTTAAACGGCCAAGCTGGGACTGCACCGAGCCGTGAAGCTGGGCGGTGTATGCGAGGTTCCACCACCAATTCGCAATGTCGTAATCCTGTTCGGACAACTGACCGCGTAGGTGCGCCCGGTCAATCTGGCGCTGGTCCCTTCGCTTCAGTGTGGATTTATATTTCTCAACCCACACAACCTGAAAGGAACCTTGGTCAGTGTCGATGACCTCTCGCTTATTTTTTGGGGAATTTTTCAAAGAACACGCCCTCTTCTTCTGGCAGGATGCGAAGATGATTGTCGAGCGGGGTGAACTGGAACCGTTTGACACCCGGCTTTCCAATCTTTCTGTGATACCTAGATTTTACCACCAGCACCGCCATGATGCCGTCGCTCTCTGCATGCACAATGACGCCAAGGTCGCACCGGTTGGCCCAGCTTGCCGTGTCAGCAATGTCGTATAGGGTGATGGGTTTGTCCCGCATCTCAGCTTTGATTTTAGTCGGGTGCGCCACGATGATTAGGTGGACACCCCACTTCTTTGCAAACTTCTTGAACTTACGGATGGCCAGTGACGTGTATTCATGGGTGGACTGCTTGTTGCCCACCTCATGTTCGACCTCGTTCCATGGGTCAATGACCACGATGTTCACATCATGCCGCAAGATGACCGTCGCCACCCGCTCAAGGATGTAGTCCACAGTTGGAAACTCATCGTCATCCGGGTAGAGAAAGAAGAAGTTGCGGTCAATCCAAGCGTGGCATTGCTGGCGCTGCGCGTCGTCCTTGAAGCGCGGCACACCGCCCGGTGTAAAGTTAGCGCCACCACCATGCTCTTCAAGCCACCAGATTTCGAGGTTCTCCCGGTGGTCGTCCTGCGGGTTCTGCTCGAAGCTGGCAAATATAGTCTTGAGACTATGCTGGTCGGCCATCTTGCAACAGATGTGATTCACCGCTGACGATTTGCCATGGCCGGGGACACCAGACCAAACCGCAAAGTCACCCAGCCTGATTTTCATGTGGTCATCGAAGGCACCCATGCCCAATGCGTAGGTGGGTCTTGATGGGCTGGGAGGAAGGTCGGACATCTTGTAGACACCAGAGACTGGCATCCATTTGCTATGTTCCTCAATGGCTTTCTTCACACCGGCCACGCCGTACTTCATCAGCGCGTCGTTCAGGTCCTTGCATCCCTTCGGGTAGCGCACCCATTTGCAACGCCCCTTCCCCAGCCGCTTGGCCAAGTCATCACGCAGGATTTGCCCCGGCCCATCGTCATCGGTGGCTAGGATGATTTCCTTCACGTCGAGCAAGTCATCGTAGGCGTCATCCAGAAAGCTGTACTTTCGAGAATGCTGGTCGTCCGCGAGTGATTGCGTAGGTGCGCCATCGGGACACGAGACCACCCGGACAAACCCGGCAGTCGCTGCCGCCAATGCATCACACTCACCCTCCGTTATGATTAGGGGCTGGTGCGCTAGCGTCCTGTCTGTGATGACATCGTAATTCCAGAAACACTTTTCCCCACCAGCATCTTGGAAGAAGTTCTTCTCGTTTAAACGCCGGTGCTTGTTGTTGACGACCTCGCCGCCTTTGATGAAGGGAAACGTGATGCGCTCATGTGTACCATGTACGCCGAGGCGCAGAGCGATGTCCGTGTCCAGCTTCCTGTCTTCGAGAAACCGAATCATCTCGTTTGAAACCGGCTCCTGAACGCCAGCCGCAGTGGTGACAGCAGACATAAATCTCTTCTCCTTCCATCTTTACAGCGAGAGGTTTGTCCCTCTTGTTATTTTTCCTCTGGCCCTGACACTTGGGGCAGTACACCTTTTGCCAAAGCCGTCCGGGCCTCAGTCCATGGATGTCATGCTCTGCGATGAAGTCGTCCCGCGTCATAGAAACATCCTGTCTTCATACCGAGGCTTGGCTGGCTGGTTGAGCCATGTCTTGTAGTGTCCCTTTGAGAAGAAGTTGTACGGGTTGTAGGCCGGTCTGCTGTTTGTGATGCAGTCCTGCACATACAACTCCACCGCCACCAGCACAGCATCAGCACCGTCCTGTTCGACAGCCCTCAGGAAGGAGCGCTGCACAACCTCATCCTTCGAGGTCCAGTTGTTCTTGGGTACAGACTGGTACATGGATTTGAACCTGTCCCAATGTGAGCCATATTCAGAGACACTGGGACTACTTCTTTCTTTCTTCTTTAAAGAGTTCTTCTTTTTGTGTCCCTGTTCCTGCTCCCGTTCTGCTTCCATCTTGCTTTCACTATGCTGATATTTGTCGTAATTACAGATAGTTATTTGTCCCTTTCCTGCTTCCGTCTTGTATTCAATCATGTTTTCGTTTTCGAGACGGGACAGAAGGCGACCGACCTTGTTGGTTGACCAACGAAAGCGTGTGGCAATGCATCTCTGGGTGATGAACAGGGAACCGCGCGGCACGTCGCAACGTGCGCCATGGATGTTGTGTTGGGTGTCTTGCCACGCCGCTTTCTCAATGAGCCAAAGCCAGCAGAGCCGCTCCGAATCATCCTTGAAGACGGGGTTCTCCATCCATCCACGATGAACTTTGAACCAGCCTTCAGCCCTTGGCATGGCTTGATTCTTCCGCCTTAGGCAGAAGCCCCTTTGCCTGAAGCTCTCTGGTTGCGGCGTCAAACCTGACGTGGTTGAGAGGCACATGGGGCCGAAGGCCGTCTAGTGTTGTGCATGTGAAGGTTGCAATGGCAGTGCAAAGAAGTGCAGCGTCCTTAGAAAGCTCAATGTCTTGTGACCTGAATGCTGTCCTTGGAACGAGCGTGATTATCTCATTTTGATGCAAGATTTACTCCCCATATACGAATTAATATGGCTCGTTATGACATAACCTTTCTCACGCTGCAACCCTTTCGCCTATTTCCTTCTATTCGCAGGATTTCATGCCTGTTTCTGGGTCGATGAAGCAAGCCTCTGCTTTCTGCTCCTCTTCCTTGACCTCGTTCAAAACGCCAAACCTCTGGCCGCTGGCCCGAAACGTCGTACACCCTTTCGCGCCGCCCTTCCATGCATCGTAGTACAGCTTCTTGAACTCCTCGAACTTGACGTGGTCACCCACATTGCAAGTCTTGGAGCAAGCTGAGTCGATATACTCTTGAGCAACGAGCAGAACGCTCATGTGTTCCGACGCCTCAATCTCATTGGCTGTGCGGCCAGAGACCTGACGAGCGAAGGCATAGTCCTCGACGCGCTCTACGATTGGACCGTCGAATGTCTGGATGGTCCGGTCGTAGAAGAGAGAGAACGGCGGCTCAATACCGGACGACACGTTGTCGGCTGACAGGGAGATGGTTCCCGTCGGGGCGATGCTTGTCAGGTGCGAGTTGCGAATGCCATGCTGCTGGATGAGATTGCGGACCCGCTCCGGCAGCGACTTGATGTGTTCGCCTTGCAGGTACAGGTCGCGTTTAAACATCGGAAACGCACCCTTCTCTGCTGCCAGCATAGCGGATGCCGTGTAGCACTCGTCACGCAGACAGGCCAGAACCTTACGCTGGAAGTCGAGGAACTTCTCTGTTGCGTATGGCAGTCCCATCATCTCACCGGCGTTTGCAAGGCCTGTAACACCCAGCCCCATGCGACGCTTGTTCTTGGCTTCCTGCTTCTGCTGGGGCAGCGGGTAGCTCGTCTTGTCAATCACATTGTCCATGGCCCGGACTACATGATGAATGTCTTTCTTCATCTGGTCGTAGTCGAAGTCACCGCTGTGTGTAACATACTGTGTGAGATTGAAGCTGCCCAAGAGGCACGCGCCATACGGCGGCAGACACTGCTCGGCGCATGGGTTCGTCGCTTCGAGCGTCTCGCAGTACCACAGGTTGTTGTACTTATTGATGGTGTCGAGGAACAGCACACCCGGTTCTGCCCAGTCCCATGTGCTTCTCATAATTTTTTCCCAAAGCTCGACCGGGTCCACCTCTTTATAGACCTTGCCCTCGAACTTGAGTTGGAACGGTGTGCCTGTCTCCAGCGCTTGCATGAACTCATCCGTCACACCGACTGAAATGTTGAAGCCGGTCAGCTTGTCGCTGTTGTTCTTACAGGTGATGAACTCCTCCACATCGGGATGGTCCACGCGCAAAACGAGCATCTGAGCGCCACGTCTGTGACCTGCACTTGAGATGGTGCCGCACACGGCGTCAAAGATGTGAGCGAAGCTGATTGGCCCTGATGCACGACTGTCCAAAGACTTAATCCAATCACCACGCGGACGGATGCGACTGAAGTCGTAGCCGATGCCACCGCCACGGCGCATGGTCTCGGCGGCCTCGGTTGCCTTCTCCATGATGGATGACATCGAGTCTTCGATGATGCCGCTGACGAAGCAGTTAAACGCTGTTACCTGCCGGGGCGAACCAATGTCGGTCTGCACTCGACCCGCTGGCAGAAAGCGCATGTTGCCAAGGATGTCCTTCAGCGCCACGCGGTGGTCGTCATTGTCTGCAAGTGTTGCGGAGATACGGTAAACCTTACCGGCGAAGTCTTCACCGTCGCCACGGTACTTCATCTTGTCAATTTCTTCAGAAATCGGGAGGGTCGGACCCATCATCATGCTGGTCATGTGCTTGCTCTTCCTCTAGGTAGCTGCGTCTCTTGCGGTAAAAAGAGTCGCGAAAATGGACAACGAGGAGCTTTGCTTCCGGCTCACCTTTGGCGAGCCGCTTTGCAAAATTCCTGATTACGCGAGCATCAATACCGGCGAACTCACACACAGAGAGGAAGTCCTCCTCCTCCTCTTCACTGAGAAACCAGCGAAGAGCCTGTGCTTCTATGCTCTTGTGCTTCCATTCCGGCCACCGCATGGACATGCCACGCGACTGGCCTGAGGCATCAAGCAGAGCTTGCAGAACTACAGCTTTCCAGAGTCTTTGTTCGGACTCTAAATCTAGCTCTTGTGAGCTTCCATCCATTCACGGCGTCCATTGCTTCCTCGACTGAGCGGACTACGACAACGTCGCAGCCGTTCTCAGCAAGACGCTGGTGAAGGCTACGCTGCGCTGGAGAAAGGCGACCTTTCGGCGTCTTCACTTCCATGCCGTAGTACTTACCGTCGTGTGCAATGAACTGAATGTCTGGCCATCCGGGATTGAGACCCGCACGTTTGAGTTTAGCACCCCTCACCCGACCACCGCCGCCAGCAGGGAATGCAGTAAAACAAACAGATGCAGAAAGAATTTTTTTTAAGGCGTCAATTATAGAGACCTGTAGCAAGAACTCTGGCTCACGCCTTGTTTTTGCTGCGCGATTCTTAGATGTAGAAGTTTTCTTCTGCGGTCTCTTCACGTCTTTATGTCTTACGTTCTGCTTCTGTTCACCTTGTCATTTGTCCTTTTATAGGAAATATTGTGAGACATCAAGCGTCTGGCAGTATTCTTGCACACCTTGAAATTTGAAATAAAACAGAGGCATAACATGGCTATAGTTAATAACACACAGAATGCTGAACCCATGCGTAAAGGCGTCAAAACGGATTTGCCCATTTTTAGGGAAAGGCTGCATGAGGCACTCAAGCAGCTTGACTTGTCTCAACGACAGTTCGCTCTTTCGATAGGCAAAGACCCACGCACAGTTAATCATGTGTTCAAGGGGCCGGTTCACCCAGACCTTGGAACGCTTAAAGAATTTTGCGAAAGGTTGAACGTATCAGCCGACTGGCTGCTGGGCTTGTCTGACATACAGGAAGACTACAAAGCACCTAAAACTATTCATCGGTTTGGCCATCTCAATGATATTACAGACATGTCGAAAAAACTTTATTCGGCCCCCTCATATTCGGAGCTTGATGTTGCCGACTTACTGATGGCCCCTATGAATAGTGACCATTACGAGCCTAATATTATGAAGGGTGACCTGCTCACAATCGACATGTCCGTAACCGAGGTGACGATAGGTGCGATGTATGTCAACTCTTGGCCCGGTGAGGCGCAGTTATATGTCAATTATATGTATCAATCAGACCTAGACGGCAAAATGGGTGTCGTTAGCATGTGGCCAAACGGGACTAAAGCTCATACGTTGGGCTTTGAAAGTAGGTTTTTCTCAAAGCACCAGCTTTTGACTCATGGCAGGGTTGTCGGTCGCTATACCGACATGGAATAAAACACCTCACTTGTAGAAAGAACACCTTTAGGCATCTCGTGTTTCTTCGCAAGGTGCCTTTTATTTCTTGACTTTCGCATCAGTGTCTCATATTCAGGGACATATGAAGTTAATCGACTCACATCTTGTCCCAGAACCTTTCCGCTCTGCCATCTTTGATGACAAGTACGAGAAAGGGATTGACGTAGTTGCGTCAGCAACCACCATCATCAAGCCAGTCCGCGTCACAAAGCTCCGCAAGGAGTACTTTGCTGACATGCAGGAGAGCGCGGTACGCCGTGTGTCTGCCTTGCTGGGGACTGCGGTTCACAACATTCTTGAGGAGTATGGTGAGGGCCTTGGCTGGCATGTCGAGCGTCGCCTGTATGGGGTGAGCAAGTCGGGGCTTTCATATTCAGGGCAGCTTGACGCCCTAATCCCTAATGGAGACGAGACGTGGACAATCGGCGACTACAAAGTCGTACCCACGTTTAAACACAACCAACTGGACGAGTACTACGACCAGCTTAACATCCAAGCCGCGCTGGCCCGACAGGCTGGCTACGATGTCACCGGCCTCAAGGTTGTTGCCATCTTTAAGGACTGGATGGAGAGCCGCTCAAAGCTGTCCGAAAACTACCCGCCCACACCCATCGTAGAATACGACGTTCCGATGCGTGACCCGGACGAACTAGACGATTGGATTGACAGCCGTCTGCGTCAGATTGTGGGTGACGACCTGCCTGAGTGCAGCCCAGACGAGCGCTGGATGCGTGACGACAAGTGGGCCGTCCATAAACCAAAAGCGAAACGTGCCACCAAGGTGTTCGACAACAAGGCCGAAGCCGAGTCGTTCCTTGAGGTGGCTCTCAAGGGCAAGGGTCATGTGGACCATCGTCCAGCCACGCCCATTCGCTGCACCAACAACTATTGTGGCGTCGCTGAGTGGTGCGCTCAGTGGCAGGAGGAGAAGCACCTATGGAATCTATAGAGTTTGCGCCAGACTTTGATTTGCCAGATGTCATTCAAACTGACTTCCAAATCATCGGTGATGCCAGTGCGCTGTTTACGGCGCTGGCCTCGGCACAGTCAAAGTTCAAGGCAATCCCCGAAACAAAGACGGTGACCGTCAGTACGCGGCAGGGCCGGTCCTACAGCTACCAATACGCTGACCTGTCCAGCATCATCGACATAGTGCGTCCTGCACTGAATAGGGAGAAGATTTACCTGTCTCAGACCGTAAGTAAGGGTCGGGTGCAGACCATACTTGCCGGACATGACGCAGTGCTGGTCTTCTCTACACAGTTCGCGAACAACGACATCAGTCCGCAGGAGCAGGGTTCAGTCCTCACATACTACAAGCGCTACAGTCTCTCTGCTGCGCTTGGCGTAGCCTCTGGCGGTGAGGATGTTGATGCGGACGACACGGTTGATGGCGACAGCAAAATCGTACCCATCATGTCGAAGCCGCAGAAGTTCAAGAAGAAAGACTACGCTTGGTGGACCGGCTGGCAGAACAAAATCCTCGCCGACCTTGAGGGCGTAAAGTCCGACGAGGTCCAGAAATACGTCGTCGCAATCCAGACAGAGCTTTCCGAACTGAAAGAGTTCGACGCGATGCTCCACTCAGAAGTGGTGCAGCAAATCAATGCCGCCAAGAAGGAGACAGGCAATGGCTGAACAATATGACAACACGAACAGCGGTGCATTGTTTGCTCCGCGCACCGAAAAGATTCTCAGGGCTGGCCCTGTGGACATCGACGGGACTGAATACCGAATGGTTATTGTTCAGTCCACCATCCCGGACAAGCAGACCGGTGGTGAGAAACAAATCTTCGAGACCTACCTCAAGGTCGGGAACATGTTCCAGACCGAGAAGAAGAGCGACAAGGACTCCGATTATGATGGGAAGTTGAACTTCCCGGTCGGGGACAAGAAGGTCTGGTTCCGCTCGAAGGTGTCCAATCAGGGCAACAAGTTCACTGCGGTTTCCATGGCCCCACTCAAGATGAACGGTACAAGCGGTTCCTCCCCCGCTCTGTCTACAACAGCCGCTTCATCGGCGAGTGAGGTCATGGATGACGACATTCCGTTCTAGGAGTGTCTCGCCTAAGACGAGGCTTGTGAGGTCGGCGGCTTTTCTAGGGTTTGTTCGCCAGCTTCCCTGCCTCGTCTGCGGCACCTCTCCGCCAGTCCACGCCCATCACATCACCTACGCAGAGCCGTCGGGAATGGGCAGGAAAGTCGGAGACAACTGGACGGTTCCACTTTGTGGTGGGTGCCATCACCGTCTGCACAATGACCCGCTTGGAGAGAAGCTGTTCTGGGCGGACAACGGAATAGACCCAATGGATGAAGCCATGAAGAACTTTGGAAGGTGGGAACAGGGGATGGTTAACAGGCCTTCGGACTAGGTCTGGCGAAAGATTGGAGTGGTCCCCTGTTCCTCGGCGTCGAGCCTAGCTCCGCCACCTCAGTTGCCACTTCCGTCATTAGTTCGTCGCTCCGTGTACGCGGGATGCTACTCCGAGCGGTTTAATTTGGGAGGGGCGTAGTGTGTGTAATGCGCTCCTCCCTCTTCTAATTCCTGTGTGAGTAGGCCTGAAGAAGGACGAAGGCACGGGATAGCGGGGCGGCGGTTGTTGCACTTTTTACTTAGTGATGCACTCCTCCGTCCCGCGCTTGTTTAAACGAGGTTGGTATGAAGCCGGTTCCACATCACGCCTTTACAAACGTCTCTGGGTTTGAGGCTAAGAAGCACAACATGCGCCAGACCAATGATGGTATGTGGCAGCTTACGTTGACGGTCGCAGAGTTTGGAGCAGCGGACTGGCTCATTCACGCGCAGCCGGGGACACCACTGGCCATAGGGCTGAAGGCGCTGGACTACGACAACCCGGAACTTGTGCAGTCCGCAGATGACCCCCTCAAGAAATACGTCGCCCGTGCCGGGATGCTCTGTAAGGACGAGAGCTTCCAGTCATTCTTGGGCGCTCATAATGTAGAGCAAGCCGCCATGGCTATGAAGGCGGAACTCCAAATCGAAAGTCGAGCGGAATTGTCTGACCCTTACAAGAAGGAGGCACGGCAGAGGCTCGACAATCTTGTTGACCGCTTCAAAGAATGGAAAAAGTCTTATGACAAATCTTGAGACAGATGTCGCATACTTCACCCCAAAGGAACTTTCTGTGAGATGGCGCATCCATGAAAAGACGATACATAACATGGCGAAGGATGGCCGGTTAGACAGTCTGACGATTGCCAACCGGCTCCGCATCCCTAAATATGCGGTCCTCGAAATGGAACTAGGAGTGAATTCATGGAACCAAACTTTATTAAAAGAAAAACAATCTGGCACCTCAGGTACAAAGGGCCGGAAGGTAAGCCGACAACCATCAGCACTGGCTGCACAGAAAAGGCTCAAGCGAAAGTCTGGGCCAAAGAGTTCTTAGGGGAGCTAGATTCCCCAAAGAACATCGTACTGGTTTCTGACGTGCTGGATGCGTGGGAGATAAAGAAGCGGGAGGAAGGTGGTGACATCACTAAAATCGCCAGCCAAACCAGAAAGCTCCGCGCAGAGTTTGGTCACCTTGACCCATACAACATGTCAGAAGCAGTTGATGCATTCATCAGGAAACGTCGTCAGGAAGTGAGCGAGGCCTCTGTGTCGCGTGAGATTACAGACCTCCGCTCCGCACTTAGCTGGGCGCAAAACCCTGCCTCAGGACAGTTATTGAAAACGCCGCCAGAGAAAATCTGGTTCACGCCTACGGTGAAGAAGAGAACCGTGACTGCCTCAGAGGACAACCTGATTGAACTGAACAGGGTGACCCAACAAGAAGAGGACTGGTTTCGCTTGGCTTTTCTTTTGGCCATCTCAACAGGCCAGCGTAAAAGCGCGATACTGGACCTAAGGGTTGAGCGCGTGGACTGGGCGGCGAACCATCTGAACTTTCACAACCCCGACCTCCGGGGTAAGCGGAAAGGCAGAGCAACTGTACTCATACCAGATGCGATTATTCCTGTGTTGAAGGATGCCTGTGACCGCTCGGTGTCAGGGTATGTGGTGGAGAAGAGTGGCCGAAAGGTTACAGCGCCCGTGCTTCATCATAAGTGGACGCTGGTCCGAGCGAGGGCGGGACTTGATAATCTGTGGTGGCATGACCTGAGAAGGACGTGGGCAACCATGGCTGCAAAGCACCGTGTGGACATGGTCCAGATTTCAAAACAGCTTGGCCACGCCAGTGTCGTCATCACAGAACAACACTACGCACACTTCCATCCAGACTATATGGGCAAGGCACAGGAACACTCGAATCGGATGTTGCAAAACTTCCTGTAATTCTCGTGCTTCTCTTGCTTCGTAGCAAATCGGTAGCAAGGGGGGTATAAGTTATTGATTTATATATAGGTATGTGGTCGGAGTGGGACGACAGCAAGCCATATAAATCAGAGGCTTAACACCCCTTTGCTACCATTTTTAGCTAATTTGCGCCAGCCGATTACTGAGCCGCATAGCCCTGTTCGGGGTTTGCTTCGCCCATCTGGAATCCAAAATTTCTTTTGAGCATTCGAGCCACTTGCCTTCGTTGGCCAGTTTGATGCTGCGTTTAAACCTGCTTAAACGCGGCCTTCCGAGTTGAAAGCACATGTTTGCGAATACTCTTTGCGCTTGTTCCGGCATAAACGAGAAGTCATCAAAGATTAGCTGGCAGTCGTCAATCGTCACAGCAATGTCGGTGTCAAACATCTCGTCAACACGCTCGTCGGTGATGCTGTCACCCACCTCCATCGGCCACTCTGGGTCATCCGCTGTAATCAGATGACCGATGCCAACCGTCCGCTTTGATTCACTACAAAGGTACACCTCGTTACGGCGTCCCTCGTCGGCGGCAATCTCTTCACGCAGCTTGTCGATGTCCATCTGGCTTGCTCCATATTTCATAGCTTGTTGTTTCGTTGTCAGGGCTGTCCCAGATTGAGACGGCCAACGCTCGGTCAGGCTTCCCGCCCTTGCCGAGGTAATCTTCACGCCAGTCCATATTGATGAAGCGGGACGGCCTGTGTCTGGCAAACTGTTCCCTGCCCTTCTTGCAAGCCCACAGGCGCTCTGGACACACCAAGGCCATGCGCTGCACCCCGATGTCGAAGGCGTGGTCTATGAACTGTCTGATGGGCCTGAAGGGGGGATTGGTAATTAGGTTGGGGGTCAGGGCTTGCTTGTAATCGAAGAAGTCCTTGCCGGTCTGGATGTCACCGTGAAGCACAACATGGCCACGCTCCTTCATCATGTGAACCACGCGCATGTCACCAGCGCACGGCTCCCACATCGCACACTCACCCCAGCCTAGATTGTCCAGCAGCGCTGTAACAATAGACACTGGTGTCGGGTAGAAATCGTGTTCATTCCTCGACACGGATACAGAGAAGTTCCTTGTTGTGGTTTTCTTCTTGAGCCATGTCGAACTCAGCGACAGTTGACTGGAAGTAACACTGGGCCATGGTGTCTACATGCATGAGGGGCGTTACCTCAAACTCGAAGGGAGTGACTGCGGTCACCAATATGAGAACCCATGTTGGGGTCATTTTTCATGCCCCAGCCAGACAGCAAAAGCACCAGTCATCGCACCCGTCACGGTGGCAGTGAGTCCGGCGGCCTGTGTGGTCATTGCATCTGGGGGCAGAGCTTGGAACCACCACAGCGTTTCCATATACATCCACGTCATCACCGCCATCATCAGACGGGGCAAAATCTTCCACTTCAGGAACCGTTCCATTGTGAGTTCGGCCATAGTTCTTCCTTGCCTGTTCAGGAGTGGTGTGGTCGTGCATGTCCCACATTATTTTTTCTTGAATTTGTCCAGTGACCTGATGCCGAGCGCCGCAGAGCATGTAAGGAAAAGCAAATAGGTGTACCACTCCGGCAACTCAGCCAGTCTGTCGAAGCCGTTCTTCACCACATCTTCCATGCCGGGGATGAAGCACAGGATTACAGGTACTAGAATAACCAGAGTGACCACCTCGTCCTTGATGGACGACTTGGTACTTTCGGCCATGATGAGTTCCCACTTGCTGTCATGCATAGCGGCACTCTTCATAACCTCTGCCTTGGCCTCTGCCTCTGTCTGAGCAAGGTTTGCTTTGGCTTTGGTTTTAGAAACCTGTCCCTCAAGGAAGGTCCCCGCCAGCGACGCCAGCGGACCAATCAATGCTTGGAACAAATCAGACTCCCTTGTGCTGTTGGCAGCGCCAGCCTTGAACCTTCATCCATGGAACCTGAACACTGACCTGAGAGACCATCTGGCCTATTCTTATTTCGCACTGCTCTTTTGTTTTGTACGGGCCACGGGTGTCATCCGCTTGGATGCACTGAGGCTCCCCTGTAAGTAACCCGCACAGCAGTAAGCTGGCGTAAAACATAACGGCGAATCGGACGTGCGCTCATGCCGTGCGCTCATGCGCTGTCCGCTCCTTTCACCGTTAATTCTACGATTTTGCTGATTCTGGTGACTGTTTTTGTAAGAAAGTTATTTTCCTGCTCTGTCCAATAATCTTTCCACCCGCTCCGCGATTTGATTCCTGCGGTTGATGAGGGTGTTGAGCCGGTCTTTCTTGTCGGCAGAGGACATCGTCGCGTTGTCACGGACACGGTTAATCTGCTTGGTAATCTTGGACAGGCTGTCTGCCAGCTTGTTGACCGAGCGACGGACAGACAGGAGCTTCCGGTTCTCCGTCATCAGTTCACGGGCTGCCTCGCGCCGCCCGGATTCACGCAGCGCACGGACGCCAGTGTAAATCTCGTTGGCTTCGCGGCGCAGGTCGTAAACCTCACCCACCCATTTGTTGGATGGGTCAGCACCCTCACGGATGAAGCGGTTGATGCCAAGGATGTCGCCACCGGGCATCACACCATCTGGCTTTGCCGGGATGAGACCGGCACTGGACAGGGCTGTGTCGATGGTGTTCAGGGACAGGATGCCCAGCGTACCGAGGTGGCCGCGCACCAGAGCTTCTAGCTGAACAGGGCTAAGGCCCAAGGTGTCTCCAGTTACAGAGCCAATGCCTTGGAGGACCGACGACGTGGTGGTGTCAGCACGTTGTCCCTTCGGCAGGTTCTGAAGGCGACCGCTCTCAATCTCCCGGCCACGGAAGAAGTCGTAGTTCGTGTAAACCTCAAGGGTCGGACGAATGACCTGCGGGATTGGGTTGAACGAGAAGGTGTTGAAGAACGTGTGCGCCGCTGCGTCAGCCACATACTTGCCGCCCTCTTGCCCAGAGATAACGTCGAGGACAACCTCCGGCAGCGTCTGCGCCAGAACACCAACCTCGAAGGCCTTCGGGATGAGGATGCGGTAATCGCCAGCATACAGGATGTGGTAGTTCATCTTCCTGTAGAGCGGTTCATCATCCCACCGGTCATCGCCAGAAGACAGCGCCCAGATGGCAGTGGACACGGCACTGAGCATACCTATACGAGCAATGGCCTTCCTCTGGTCCGCCTCTTTGCCAGCCAGTGCTGTGCCTGTTCTGTAGAGGCCTTGAATACGAGCGTTGAGGAACGGCACCATCGGGATGAGGAGAGACAGAACCTGACCGGCCCGTGTCTGTGGATTGCCACGACGGTTGAAGTTGACGAGGTTCAGGGCTTGGTAGGCTGCCTCAGTCTTGGACCCGGTCCTCTCAAGTGTTGCGCGGTAGATGCCATCGCGTGTGGACAATTCTGATGCCTCACCGACATCCTGCAAACCGTCGATTGCTTTGCGAAGCTGGGCAACCACGTTGGTCTGCGGGTCAATCTTGCGTTTAAACACGTTGGCAAAGTCGCGGCTGTCCTGCCCGTATGCATAGCCACCCACACCAGAGATGGCCTTCATCTCCTCCGACACACTGTCGTTTTGCAGCACGTTCTTGAAGCCCTTCAGTGTTCCGAAGATTGGCTTCTGCCCCTCTGTCACAGTAACAAAGCCAGCAATGTCACCACGGATGAGGTTGGCCAGCATGAAGTTCGGAGCCAGTGTGATGGCGTTACGGAAGATGCCGGTCACCTTCTGCACAATGTCCATCAGGCCGGTAAGCTGCGGAGGGCTGAACGACGACAACGCCATGAACATGCGCTGGTTGAAATCAGAGTCGGCGTTGTCCGCGCCCTCTAGGTCCATGTAGACTTTGTTGCCGTCCTCGTAATAAGTGACCACAAACGGGTTACCGCTCTCGCGCTCAGTAACCCGGCGAGACATTTTGAGGGTCTCCATGTTGTTGAGCGCACGTTGCATGGCCACGTTCTTGAGACCAGCGTTAATCATCGCGTTGTTGTTCTTGATGATGTTCTCGTACAGGTCAGAGATGGTGCCTTCACGGCCCGTCAGTTCCTGAATACCAGCGTCTGGGTTGTTGAACACCTGCGTTACACGAGGACCGAGGATGGAGTTACGGACCATCTTCTTACCTGTGCCGTACTCCTCCTGCTCCATGTACTTGTAGTACGGAATGTAGTCGATGTTCATCGCCTCACGCTGGGCTTCGGAGATGACGCCGGTGTCTACAAGAAACTGAAGCGTGTTCTGATTGAACTTGTTGTAGCGGTCAAAGACATCACGGAACTCAGCGCTCTCAAACTGCATACCATCGGCAATGCGCTCATTCGTCAGGGTGTCATCCAGCCGCTGCTGACGCTCTTCTAGTTTGCGGACCTTGTCTTTGAGTTGGTTCTTGGTCTTCTTGTCTGCCGTCGCAGCAATCTGCTGCTGGAGAACAGCGACCCGGCGGCGGGTGTCATCTTTGAGTGTCAGCGCACGACGAGCAATCGCGTACTGCTGGAACTGCATATACCGCTCACCAGAGCCAATGCTCTTGAAGATGTCGAGAAGGCCTTCGGAGTTTTCATTGATGCCAATCTCGCCGGTGTTCCTGTCATAAGTCAGGTTGCCGTGCATCAGTGAGAACTCTGAACGACCAGAGTTGTTGGTGGCAAGCTCTGCCATCTTGAAGGCGGACGTGGTGGCTAGGCCAATCTCACCCTTGTTGGCCAGCTTGTCGAGTTCAGCCAGCGGCTGGAACCTGTTGATGTTGTCATCAATCCAGCGACCGCTGCGGAAATAGTTGGAGAACCCTTCACGGGCCTTGCGTAGTACGCCCTCGGTGTCTTGTCGTGCAAGGACATCAATCATCCGGCCTGTTTGACCGATTGTTTGTGGCGAGGCGGAAGCCCTTACTTCGAGGACTGCGCTGTACTTGGTTGTTCCTTGGGCGTCTGGTCCGGTGCCATCGGTGTTACCTTGGCCAGTCCCTCGAACCCTTGGTTGAACAAGTTGTCCGCCTTGTCTTTGGAGGAGTCCTGAGAGGGCGGCGTTGTCGATGTCGTCTCGCTCATAATATGGTTTCTCTTTGTTCTGACTGATTTGGAATTTAGAGGGTAGTATACCATCGCTCTTGAGTTTTTTCGACAACCTTTCAAAGACAGCTTGTGCCTTGTCGGATGTGAACTCGAACATGTTACCCAGACCGTCTGGGATGTGGACGTATGGCTGACCGTTCTCTTTGTAGCCATAAACAGACCCGCCCTTGAACTGGATGTAGCGCCCCTCTTTGGTGGTGATGCTGTTGTATGGCTGGTCGATGCCCATGGCGTCGTGGATGATGCCGTCAATGGTGCCGTGGTCCACCTCTTGTGCTGAAGATGCAACCCAGCTTTCCCAGTGGAAGCGTCCCATGGAAGCGTCAGCCTCACGGCCAATCATCTTGTATGCCTTGCGGACAGCAGGAAGCAGGTCACGCTCCAGCGCTTCGTACATCATCAGGCCCATCGTGTCGTCACCCATCTTCTGGATGGACGAGCCTGTGACCGCCTTCTTGTTCTCGGTCACACCGTCATAGAGGTTGTAGTTGCCAAGACGGCCATCGTTGAACAGGTTACGGAACTGGACACGGTCGAGGACCAGAACGTCATTGCGGCCAGAAACTAGCAGCATGAAGGACACGACCTTGTTGTTTATGCCAATGCTGGTGTTCATCTTGTGGAACTCGCGCCGCACCTGCTTGCCAGACAGCGACTGGTCGGCCACAAGGTTGTGAAACTTCTGGAGCATGGTGAGACCGTCCGGCCCCTTCTTAGACATCTTTGCCAACGTCATTGTGCCGAAGGCGTTCAGGTTGTGCGTAGCACCAGCACCGGGGCTGTTCTCAGGGATGGCTGTCTTGACCCAGTCAAGGTATGCATCAAGGTCAAAGTTGCCTTCAGCAGCGTCTTTGATGAACTTACCCACACCAGCCTTGTTGCCGCGCTCCTGCACCACGTCTAGGAACAGGCTCTCCTGCACAAACGGGCTGACGCCACGAGACAGAATGCCCCACAGGATGAGCTTGCCGGTATGCTCTGGCTCGGCAAGTCCGCCTTCATAGGCAAGCCTAAACTTTTCAGCCGAATCAAAACCTGCCTGTGCCATCTCACGCTGGCCTTGTGTCAGACCGCCAATCTGTTCGGCAATCATGGCAGGGTTGTTGGCCATCTGGATGGCCCGGAACGGCGGCATGGGGACGGAACCGTCCTTGTTGTCCTTACCCATGGCGTCTGACAAGAAGTCTGCGAAAGCCTTCTCAGAGGCCAGTGTGTTGGGGTGGTCGTTCAGCAACCCATCCAAGTTGTCGATTTGCCGCTCGGCGTTATTCGGGTTAACACTGGCGTTAATCTTCCGTGGGTGGTCGAACTTCTTGTCGGTCTTGAAGCGCAGGAATGGCAGCAGACCCAGCGCCCTGTTGTCTCTGACAGATGTGTCTGTCGTCAGTAGTGTACTGGCCTGTGGTGCTGCACCTACTACCGGGCGCTCTTGGCCAGCGAACCGCTGCGCTGTGCGACCAGTGCTGGCGTCGCGCATAACATCCTGAACCGAGCGGAAGCCACGACCCATGATGAGGTTCTTCATCCGTGGGAAGAACTGGGACAGCATGTTGAGGAACCTGCGAACAGGACCGCCAGTGCCGGGTATGTTCTTGCCCTCACGCCTCGCTTGGTCAAAGGCTTGGAATGTGTAAGCAGCAATTTCACCAGCGTTCAGCGTCTTGCCGCGAAGCTGTCGGTCTATTTCAGGGTTTAAACGCCTGATGAACTTAGCTGCACCGCTGCGGTCGTACTCAACCTGCTGCCGGGGCTTGCCAAAGAATGCGTCGAGGATTTTCTCCGAGCCTTTGTCGTATGCAGCAAAGTAATCCTGAAGGGTGTGGAACGCTTCGTGCGCTGCCGTGGAGCGGACGGTTTCTGGGGACAGGGCCAGCGACAGTTCGATGATGCCATTGGTTACATCCTGTGTGCGGGAGGTGTTCAGGCCAGCTACCTGACCACCGGCCTCGCCGCCACTGCCTTCGGCTGCACCGCCACGGTCCATAAGCTGCTGCACAAACCGGATGCGGTCACGGCTTCGTTGTGGAAGTATTTCGTTTAGCACATCGGCGGTGTCGAAGATGGTGACGGCTTGCTCTACAGAGATGCCGCGCCGACGCACCGCTTGCTCGACAGCCCGTGCAAGTATGCCACCTTGGTCGCCCGATGCACGAAGGGCGTCTATACGCTCCTGTATGCGCCTGTTAGCGGCCTCAAGCTGCTCCGGGGTAACCCGTGCCTGTGGAGTGGCAGGAGCCGCCTGTGGGGCTGCTGGAGCGCCTGTTGCAGCGGACGCTTTTGTCGGGTCAATGAGGCCCAGAGCCTCGTCTTCTTTGATGAGCTTGGCATCAACAAGGTTCTGAAGACGGACAGGGTCACCCGACGCCTTTACGTCCTTGACCATATCCTCCTTTAGAAGCGCTACAGCTTCCTTTTTGGCGGTTTTCTTTTCAGGAAGCAGTCTACTGAAGTCGCTTTCCAGAAGCTCGCCAAATTGGTCTACCTCTTGCCAATTAACATCAAGGACAGTGGGTCCCTGTTCCGCCGGGTCAATCCACATCAAGTACCGACTGTCCACACCGTCTGAAACCTCAACGACAGGATAACTGTCAAACGGGTCTTTGCGTTTGTCGGGCCGGTCTGGGTTGAAGGGCATGACCTCTTGGGTCTTGAAGCCGGTTACCTTGGTGCCGATGAGTGACGGTTTGGCTGGGATTAAATCATAGGCTTGGTCGTATTGGTCTCCAGTAAGGTCACCTTCGTCAAAGAAGCTGTCCAGTGCCTTTTTCCGACGCCCTTCAATCGCCTCTTTGACCCGCTTCCGCAGACTGTCTGACCCCTGTATGGTGGCAACGAAGTCATCAATCGGGCTGGCCGGTGCTGGGTCTGGCGTTGGCGTCGGTGCTGGTGTCACGCCAGTCCGGGCGGCATCAGCTTGAGCGACAACGTCCTGCTGCAAAAGAGCGCGAGCTTCTGTGATGCGCTCCTTCAACCCATTGATGTCCTGCGCTACACGGGCCTTGCCCCGCATTTTGCCAGTTTGCTTGCGTCCTTTAGCGATGTCTGTGGCACCAGTGATTAGCCTACTTGTGCTGCCGCTCAGTTGAGACATAGCCTTTTTGAGGGCTTGCTCTTTGGGCGTCCCTTCGAGAGCAATGTCATCACGCATGACGCCGCCGCGATTGATTTCATTGTTCAGCAGTTCGTAAGTTGCCTTCGCTTCGATGTAGGCATCCTCGACACCATCCACGGTCTTGGATGCGGCAAGGTCATCGCGCTCCTCGACAGCGATGGAATCAAAGTCAGGAGGGACTTCGTATTGAGGATTACCGTCCATCGCGGCTTGTTTAAACTCAGCCTTTGGCTGTAGTTCAGCGACCGAATTGGTGGCCATGTTGAGAGCCTGTTGCATCGTGACGTTGAGTGTGCCGCGCTGACCGCTGAGTACTTGGTCACGCATTTTCTCAATGCTCTCAACTCGACCTGCCGCTGCTTTGAGCGGCATAGCCCGAAGCGTCTCAAGCTGCCTGTCAATCTCCGGCAGCAGCGCCATTTCTTCTTGGGAAACCCGTTCAGGTATTCTGGCTGTTCCCGGACTACCACCCGCAAACTCGCTTACCCCGCCTTCTGGTGTCAGGATTGGGGTGGTCTGAGCTATGGCGGCAGGGTCTGTTTGACCGGGCGTGACGGGCGTTTCAATGACCCTGACAGTCGGGTCAGGATTTGCACGAAGCTGCTCACGGACAGCCGCAGCTTCCTCTGCGCTCACGCGCTGGTATGACGGTGTGCCGTTTGGGCCTAGCTTTTCAATCGCAAAGCGAGAAGGTTGGAGAGTTGGCTCTGCACGAAGCTGCCCCTCTTCTGGCAGCAGCGACGTAGCCGCTCCCTTGCCGCCACCCTTGCTAGTACCGGCGGCGGCTTCTGCCGCACGTCTTTGCTGCTCCTCCGGGTTCGGCTGCCCGGTACGCATCCGGGAGGTCTCGCCAATATACTCAGGCCCGGTGTAAATCTCCCTGAACCTAGTGCGAAGCAACTGAGCCTGTTGCACCGGGTCGGAAATTCTGTCCAATATTTCTGGAATTTGCGGGTCTACATTCCGGTTGTTCTCCGCAAACTCTATTAAGTCCCTGCCACTCAACATTACCGGCTCGCCGCTTCTGTCTATGGTGGTGGGGACAGGCTCATTGAGTATTCGCTCTGATTGCGGCACGTCGAGAAGAGGCACATCAGGGTCAGGCATGGACCGGGCAATGACCTCTTGGCCGCCCTGCTCAATGTCAGTCCTTACAGTCTGGATGTCGTCGCGAAGCTGTTGCTGTGCCTCTGCCTTCTCACGGGCTTCACGCTGCTGTGGGCTTTCACCCGGAATGCCACTGACCAGACCAAAGGCCTTACCGCCAATGGCACCACGCAGACCAGCGTCGAGGATGCGGTCCACGTTTTCTTGCGTGAAGAACTCAGGATTGTCTTTGAGGAGTTGTGCTGCGATGAGGTTGTTGGCTTCCTGAACACCTTCAGTCAGGCCTTCAACGGCTGCACCCTTGCCCCCGCCAATCATCAGGCGTGTAAACAGGGACCGGGCAACCTCGTCTCTGGCGTTTTTGCCAAGGGCTTTGGCAACGCCTACAGGGAGAATGGAATCCAGTGCAGCGTTAATGGAGCCGACAAACAGGGCGGTCGCGGCTGCGGGTTCGCCCGTCTCTTCTGCGATGGAGGTGTATGCTTCGGGGATTGTTTGAGAACCAGAACCGGCAAACGTACCAGCGACAAAGCCGATGCCCTTACCCTTCTTGACGGCAGCTTCAGCCGCGTCTCCGACCAGCTTTCTAGCAAAACCTTCAGCGGCTTTCTTGCCGACAAAGCCACCAATGCCACCGCCAAGCAGTGATGTAGCGATGGACGGAATAAACTGACCGATGGTCTCTGCTGCGTACAGGCCAGCATCACCAGCGTCTTCGATGTCACGGAAGGTGCGGACAGCGGACGGAGCCTTGGCTTCGATGTCCGCCATGGTCTCTTGGTATTCTTGAAGCTGGCGGTCCCGGTAGTCGTCAGCGCCCACAAGGTCAGCCGCGATGGCTGGCAGGGCGTCACCTAGCAGCGCACCGGTTTGGCGGGTGCCACGGTACAGTCCTGTCTGGAAGGCATCGAAGAACGAGGTCTCGTCTTTAATTTTCTCGCGCTCTGTGCGCTCCTTCTCAACAAGAAGCCCCTCGATTTCTGCTACTGTTCTGTTGGGATGAAACTTCTTGCGGTAACCTTCAATCAGTTCCTCGTCCGACTTTTCGTCGTACATAGGAAACTGTTGACGCAGGGCATCAATAAGCGCCATGTCGCCCCCCTTTAATTAAGACCTAGAGGGTCCGCTGGTGCCGACTGCCCTCCGCCGCCAGACTGACCAAACGCATTGCGAATTGACTTGGCGTAATAATCAATCGCCGCCTCCGGGTTTTCCGCTTCGACACCCGGAATGATTGCATTCGGGTCCGCTTGGTACATCTTGGTTGCTGCTGCAAGAATGTCATCTTCGGTGACGGCACCGGTTTGAGCCTTCTCACGGCCAAGAAGGATTTCTTTCAGACCGTCTTCACCAAACTCGCCCTTCATCCACTCCAGCTTGGCAACCGAGTCTGCTGGCTTGTCCAGACCAATGGCCTTGAGTTGCTGGTCAATAGCGGTAGACGCCTTCTGCCAGTCGAGTTTGTCTCGGTCGAGGCCAAGCTGTTCGGCCAAGATGCCAATCTTCGCGTCACCCTGCTCAACAGTTGCGACTGTCTTGAATAGTTCAGAGTTGGCCAGCATTTCATTGACCGTCTGAGCGCGTTCCTTAATCCCCATGTTAAACTTACCAGTCTCTTGCTCGAACCCAAATCTGTCACGGGCAAGCTTAAGCTGGCCTTCGTCGAGTTGAACTCTTTGTTGGTCACGACCGGCTGCGTCAATCTTGAGACCCGCTTCGAGGTCGAGTTGGGCTGCTGATTGAAGGGAAGCCTCCCTTTCTGAGACGCTGTCCCGCTGTGCTTTGGCAATGTCGATTTGACCCTGAGTGATTTGATTGGCCATCGAGTTAATCTTGGTGTTGATGTCCACCTTGGCCTTCTGAAAATCCACGGCAGCGCTGTATTTGTCGAATAGGTTTTGCTTCTGCTCTGCGTTTAAACGGTCGAAGGTCTCAATACCGACCTTGCCAGCTTCACCAACAGCATTGAGGAAGTTCGCTTCTTTGCTTCCAGCAAGAGCGAGACCTGCATCAATCATGGACCGGAAGATTCGGTTCTCTGGCGTCATGGAGTTCTTCTCAAAGACATCCATGAACTTCTTCTGAGCATCAAGCAGCGCATTCATGTCTGTCTTGTAGGTTTCCAGCGCCTTTGCTTGGTCCTCGCTGGCATTTGCCATCAAGCCCTGAATCGTAGTGTCTAGGGCTTCCTTCTCTTTTATTGAGTCTTCTGCTCTTTGAGTGAATGTGGTGGTCTCACTGGTAACCTTGAATGGGTTGCTGTCGTCACCACCGGACTTTTGTGGGTCGCCACCACCAACGCTCTTAATGCCACCGTCTGATGTGCTGCCACCTTCAGTTGTGCTTCCGCCGGAGGTGTTCGGCGTCGTCGCGGCAACGGTGGACCTGTCACCACCAACAGTCACGGGGCTTGGCGGCGTTGGCCTAGAGCTAGTGGTAGTGTTTACGTCGTCGCCTTTGACCCCGCCCTCTGTGGCCTCAACGTCACTCTTCATTGCGTTTAAGGCATTGTTGACGACCGACAGCGCGGTTGGGCTTGGCTTCTTGCCGCCATCAACACCCGGCCCCATACCGAGAGCGGATGAAAAGTCTGTGGAACCCGGCTCATAACCAATCGGACCGGCACCGTCTCCCTGTCTTATCCCCGCAGCTTTAGACTTCAGGTTGCCTGTACCAGCGTACATGCCCTCCGCTTCACGGACATCCATGTTTGTCTTAATCATGTCGTCTGTGGCAGAACGAATGCCTCTTGCACGACGAGCGTCAATCGCACTCTGGAAGCCGGGGTCGAGTGGCACCTTGTTTGCCGCGTCGATGACCTCTTGCTTGTCGAAGTATTCGCCCTGAAGCATCCTGAGAGGGTTGCGGTCGGTGCCGCCTACCTCACGCCCGAAGATGTATTTTTGAGCGAAGGTCGGGCCGTCTGGCCCCTTAGAGACATTTGTTGCATATGGCGCAGATGCCTTGATGCCCATGTTGTCAAACACCGGAGCGTCTGGCGCTTCCTCTGCCGGTGGGCCTTGGTCAGTGACCATGCCCGAATCTTCCGTAGCTATACGGGCCACGTTCTTGGCATCACCCACCCGCGCAAGGTATTCCATGTAGGTCTCGCGAGCGGGGTCGAATGGTTCGATGCCGACTTGCTCTGGGATGGGACTGTTGATGTTGCCACCCAGCGCTGTGACGATGCTTGGTCCGCCTTTTGCCATGCCCATAGGCTGTTGCTGTTGCGGCATCTGCTGCTGGGGCATCTGCTGCTGGGCTGTCATCATCTCCTGTACACGGGCCTGACGCTGCTGGTCAGCCATAGCCGCCTGACGCATAGATTGACGGCGGTTGATTTCAGCCACCACAAACTGCGAAGGGATTTTGTCAGGGCGCTTGAGCATTTGCATAAGCTGCCCGTCTGAGGCTTTCTGGAGGACGGCGGTGTACTGGGCGGGGTTAATCATCTGGCGACCTATGTGAACAAGTTATTCATGGCAAAGCCGCCGGGAGCGAAGCCACCACCCTGCCCGTAGAGGCCGATGCCAGCGATGCCAAGGCCAGCCAGAGACTGGAATGGGGATGGACCGGGCGGTCCGAATGTTGTGGTTGTGCTACCCATGGGCGTTCCCTGAAGAATGTCAGACATGAACGCGATGTTCTGCTTTGGGTAGTTCTGCTGGGCCATGAAATCGCCATAGGCCAAATCGAGTCCCTGCTGGTCCAAGGCTTGGTTCATAGCGCCAATACCTTGTAATGCTTGGTTTTGTTGGAGGCCTAGACCTTGGTCCAGCCTTGCGAGATTGCCAATCCCCTGTGCGCCTTGGATTGCAGCCATGTTGTTTTGCTGGTTCGCAGTAAGACCGGCGGCTTGGTTGCGAGCGTCAGCTTGCATGGCCCGATTAGCGTCCTGACCAAAAATCTTTGCGCCAGATTCATACGCAGCGGCCAGTTGCTTGGCCTCCATGTCGGCCAGCCTGTCCTGTAGATTGGACTGAGCTTCTGCTTCCTGAACAAACCGACGAGAGTTGTCGCCGAAGGCTCCAGCGCCAATGGCGCGAGCATCACGCTTCTGCCTTGCAATGTCGTCTGCGTCGAAAATCCGCTGACGAGCGCGGTCTAGTACATTGTCTGTATACGGGTTCATGTAGTCCGCAGCGGTTTGGCTGTCGAACTGACGCGCCTGTACATCCTGAGGGGAATAGTTGGACAGGCTGCGAAGCCCAGACATGGCGGCGTCAACATCGCCTCGCTGCTGGCCCTGCATGTCCCTGATATTCTGCATTGCATCAAGCTGGTCTTGTGTGAAGTCAGCAATACGCTGACCTCCATATGCTTGATACGGCTCTGCGGTGACCTCCGCCGCCCTCTTCAAATTGTCGATGGCTGGCTGCTTGATGTAATCAGGAAGCTCCTGAATTACCGTGCTTTGTGCTGAATCAGATGTTTGACAGAGAAAACCCATTTATTACTTCCACAAAAACTTGCTTGTGTCTCCGGTGATGATTGTTGTTCCCAGTTGTCTTCCGAGGCGTTTAAACAGCTTCGACTTACGGTCTTCATCGACCGGTCCAAAGTTAGCCATCAAAAGAGGGAGACCAGCTTGCGAAGCCATCTTCTTGGCTTCGTTTACCATCATGCGAAACGCCCGTGTCTTTCGTGCTTCGGGGGCAACGTATGTAAATGCGTCCATGAGTGCCTTGTCATCGGACCACCAAAAGTCCGAAATCTTCAGGCCCATCACGGCACGGGGTAGGCTTCCGTCTTCGATGACTAGAATAACACCCTGCTGTAGGGTGGTGCGTACATGGCGTTCAACCTTGGCTACGTTGATTGAACCCATGCCACTCTCCTCATGCATTCTGAGGAGGAGAAATAGTATGTCGTTTACGTCCTCTTCGAGGGCCTTACGAAGACGCAGCACGGGCCTTGTACTTTTTCAGTGCTGCCAGCCGCTGCTGCTCAAGGCTTTTAATACCCTTGTCGTAGCTGCCCTGCCCCTCGTCCAGAACCATCTCATACGGCAGGACGTACTCCCTAGATGAGAGCATGAATGGACCTACTAGGTCGTCCTTTGGACCACCCGGCCCCGTCACCTCCCCCTGCGGCCCACGCGGAGGACCACCCTCTGCAAGGTTGGGGTCCGGCACACCCGGCATAGAGGCGAAGAACTGGTACTCACCGCCCTCACGTCCGTAGCGTGTCAGGTCTGGGAATGCTGTGGATATTGGCGTTGGGTTGCGGGTGAACGTGGGTTTGTCCTCTGCGTCATCCGTTGTGTCATCTGCTACAGGCTCACACTGCTGGGTTTCAGCGTTAAACTTGAAGCCTTCGGGGCAAGGGTCAAACGGCTGAGAAGCGGCCTGTGTATCGTCACCGCCATCATCCGGTGGCGGATTTACAAGGTTGGCAAACGGCCCATCATAATCAGAGTTCTGATTACCGCTATATGTAGTAAAGCCGCTTGGCTTGACGTTAAGGGTTCCCGTTCCTGTGTCGATGTTCAATCCAAGCCCGTCATATGCAGGTGTCACACTGTTCGGGTTGGCGGCAGCATAACGGAAAATCTGACCAGTCAGACGGTCAGTTGCGTCCGTCATGTTAGTTGACTTGTCTTTGTTACCACGGAACGCATCAAAAATAGCCATCACTGGGCTAAGGTTTCTGATGCCACCATCCCCGGCAAACCTGTTGAGCCGTTGACCAGTGGAGTCCCTGTAGCTGTTCATAAAGTTCTGGTATGGATTAGTGGCGTCTTGTCTAATCCTGTCCTCATAGGGGTCAATCGCACCCGGCCTTTTTTCCATATAGGGGTCGCCACCACCGCCACCGGTGCGGCCAACATCCACATCACCGAAGACATTCTTAATCCCCTGCCTTACGGGGGATGGCATTGGCATCGACGGGTTCGGGTCGTTAGGCTTCTCGAACTCTGGCTCGTCTTTCTTTTCAAAACACATTACGCTAACAGCCCCTTGTTCCGCAGTGCTTCGATTACTGTCGCCAAGACGTTGGCTACGTCTGCGGTCGTAGCCGTACCGGCGTTTAAACTCTTGTCTTCTGTGAAGTTGGAAACCGCAAAGCTAACATTTGCATCGCCGGTGTTGGCTGCCTGATTTATGCGGTCGATTTCGTTTTCCAGTTCGTCAATGAGAACGTCGCCCCAGTACTGCATGTCCTGTCCGGGCCGTGGCAGTGTCGCCATTAGCGCTCTCCATCTTTCTGCATGTCCACACGGGTGTGGCCCAGACGCCAGTCATCACCAATGGCATCACTCTCTACCCGCAGCACAAGCTGTCTGCCACGCACCCTTGGGTTGATGCGCGTAGTGGAGTTGTTCACAGTGAACGGGCCTTTGGATGTGAAGCCAGACAGGGCGTCCTTGCGTGACTTGAAGGTCACCTTGGCATTGCCTGTAACACTGAGGTCAGGGAGCGCACGGTCGATGAACATAACCTCATCACCGTCGCCGATATCCATGTCAGCACTTTCGATGTACGAGTGCATAGCCTCGCCATCAGCATCAACTCCCAGTTCGTGGGAATAGAGGTAATTGTTAGCTCCGGCTCCGATGTTGTTTGAGAAGGTCGATGCGTCGGTCCAAGCCGTCCGGTCCATCGTGCCGACATCCCATACGTTCTCGCGGTAATTAAACTTACAATAGCGGTCGTTCTCATTGCTGTTGGCAGTTGGGTAGAACCAGAAGACCTCGTTGTGTTCCTTGTCGAGTCCGGCGACTACCTTTTCAATCTGCACATAGTTAATGTCTTGGAACACAAAGTTGTTAATCGGTCCAATCAGCGGACGGACAGAGCCGTCAAACGCGAAGAACTGGTTAATACCCATCCAATACACGATGCCGCCAACTTCGACGGCAGACAGAGGCCCAGACAATCCGCAACCCGTGGCCAGTTCCCTGAAGCCAAAGGTGTACGGCGGTCCACGGAAGGTCATTGAGTGTAGACCGGTGTCTGTCCAGATTAGAATCTGGCCGCGCGTTCTCCGTGCGCCCACAATCCTTGAGCCACCTGTCAGCTTCTGCGAACCAGCGGTGTTGGTTGCAGCCGCTGTCCAAGTGTTTGTTGTTTCCTGACTGGCGAAGGCTACAGTCAGCGGGTCGTCCGCACCCAAGGCAACAAGGTGTCGGTCAGGTGTGGAGACGATGACGCCGCGAGTTGTGTTTGGCGTCCCGCTGTCACTTGTATATGCATCGTCAATAAAGAACGCCCGGTTGGCTACGCCGTTAGATGCGTCCCACTGTATGAGTGGATGCCCGTTTACACTGGCCACAAGGTCTTCACCGAAGATGTCAAATTGCCAAGTCCGGGCATCAACCTCAATGCCAGCGGCAGAGAACGGCACGTTCCAGCCCTCATTGTTGTCACGGGCAGTGTTCCAAGTTCCCACACCGAAGCCATATTCAAAGACCGAGTTGGTCTGGCCGGGGTTCAACAGATAGCTGTAAGACACAGTACCGCCAACGCCAGAGGCTGTGGATGATGCGTTCTGTGCGGCGGTAAAACTGTATGTGTTCGTGTTCACCACAGTGACGGTAAACTCTGTATTGGCCGACCAGCTAATTCCATTGAAGCTGGCCGCACCGAGAACGATGCGGTTGCCGTCCAGCAGACCGTGTGCGCTGTCTGTAACTGTAACTGTTGATGAGCCACTGGTTACTGCAAAGGCGTTACTGAGGTTGCCAGTGTCCTCTGCTGGTGTGACATCATACAGAACACCACCTTTGTATATATAGAGGTGGGTGTGCGTTCCTACGGCAAGCAGTGCGTTGTCTTCACTGTCACGCCACTGGATTAGTCCGCGACAGGAACCCTCGAACTGAGTTTGGGTTAGCTTTTGCCAGCCCTTGAGCTTCTCAGGCTTGCCATTCCAGAACCTGATTTTGTCGCTGTCCACCCACAGCCCTTCGGCTGAGTAGCTGGTGTCGTCTTTAACAATTCCCGGTGCGAACTTCAGAGTAGCGAGTGGCATTTGTTAGCCCGTTGTCTGCGACGGTCCGCTGATGCTAAACGAACCTGTTGTGTGGTTGCCGGTATAGGTCTGTATGAACCTGCTTCTCTGGCTATTGCCGGTGGTAAGGTTTGTTGTGGCATGGCCAGACTGGTAGTAAGTCATGGCGTTGAGGTCCATTGTTGTAGGCCATTGGGCCTTGTTGTTTGAACCAAACCAGAAGTGACGTACACCACTTACAATCTTGGACCCCCAAGCAATGTCTCTTACATCTCGGCTATGACCTCCGGCGGTGGCATTGATTACATATGTACCAGTGTCGCCGTCGTTAAATGTTCCGTCCGAGTTCAGCGGGAAGATGCTAGAAATATTGTAGGAGCCGCCGCCCAAGTTCAGGTAGTCGCACTCATTGAAAGTCCAAGATGCCGTAAAAGTGTTGCCCGACCGTGTCACCTTTACGTCAATGCCTCCCGTTCCATAATCCGAGTGCCAAAAATCAGTGCCAGATGCGCCACCAAATCCGCCCACCCCAGACATCTCAGACGAGCCGTTACCGGTAAAGGTTGAGTTGAATCCATCCTTGTTGTTCTTTCGGATGGACCCGGAGCCGTTGACCGTTACCGTGCTGCTGCTCTGATTGCGGAGGGCATAACCAGAGTATGTGCGAACTATGCCGTTGATTGTCAGGGTCAGGCTCTGAGCGCCCGACGGGACGTTGAACGCAATACCGTTCAGGCTACTATTGGTAATTGTTCTGCTGCTAGGCAGTGTATAGGTCTTGGGGTAGTTTACGTTGAGGTCGTCCCCAAACACTGTCGGAGACCAGTTGCTCCGGTCTGCGCTTTCTGTGTAACTAAACCCCTTGGCCTGACTGTAGAACTGGTTGAAGGCGATTGCCCCACTGGCCGGAACCTGTGCAGCAAGGTTGGTTGAGTTGTTGTTCGATGCGTTGGCCCGGATGTTGGAGCCGCCCCTGTACAGGTCGCCAAGGGAGATGGCACTCGACCCGCCTACAAACTCTGTCCTGATTTCCGAGAGGCTAATCGCTCCAGAGGATTGCAACGCCATTAGATTGAACCATATGCTGTGACGTTGCCTGTGACCGTCAGGTTGCCGTTTGACTCCAGCTTCATCTTGCTGGTGCCGTTGTACTTAAAGAGCAGGTTTGTGCCGTCCTGCGTAACGGTCCAGCCGTTGGTTCCAAGGCTGACCGTTCCAGCGTTGAGAGTGGCCGTCGTGGTGATGTTGTTTGCACCGGCAGAGATTGCTCCCGTTGCCGAGAGTGTGGCATTCAGGGTTCCGGTAACTGTAATGTCACCAGTTGTGGAGAGGTCTCCAGTGACGTTTACACCGCCGCTGACGGCCTCTGCTTTGGTTACACCGTTGTAACGAAGCTGGTTTGCCGAACCCTCAGACAGAGAGTAGACACTGTTGCTACCATCAGTGTGGATAATGCCAGAAGAGTTGGCGTACACAGTCGCGGTGGCGCTTCCAGAGCCAACCTGAAACGTGATGTTCTGGCTGTACTCGTTAATGACGTTGATGATTTTCTTGACGTTGTTAGGAAGCGTGACCGTCACCGCGCCGGATGGCGAACCTGTGTAACGGTAAGTGGCATAGCGAGATGTTTGGTTCTCTGTTCCGTCAGATGGAGCGGTGATGGATTGAGAGGTGGAGCTAGACGAGATGGTGTTAATCTCTGACAGGGCTTCATCAATAATCTCAAAGTTCGTGTTGGTAATAGTACCCCACGAGTTGGCGTTCTCGCCCGTCGCCTGTTTCTCGAATCCTAGATTGGTATAAGTTGAAGGCATATTGTCCTCACAAAAAACCCCGCCAAAAGCGGGGCATTCCCTTTATGCTAAAATAACACAGTGTTAGGTGGCAGTGCCGGTTTAACGTGTAACGTCTGTCCAGCTTTCCGCCGCTGACGCTTGCAAGTCTGTCCACGTTGCAGATGCGCCGGTACTCAAATCGGTCCAGCTTTCGACCGTAGAGTCTGTCTGAAGCAGTTCATACAGGATTTCGCCGAGTGTGCTTTGGGCAAACTCCAAGTCCATTGTCTGCGCCAGCTTTAGGATAAGGATGCCATCCGTATCCTGCTCAAAGTTGGCGACGATGTCAGCGTTGGCCTGACGCACAATCTTTGGTGGGATGTCATCTACATCTGCGATTGCAATCTGAGTGGACAGCCCACTGGCCACAAGATTTCCATTACTGGTCTGGGTGAAGTTGCCAGATTGCTCAGACACACCAGATGCCGTTAAATTGGCCTGACTAGTCTGCGTAAAGTTTCCTGACAACTCGCTGACACCAGATGCAATCAGCGTCGGGTCAGCTTGCGTATTCTCAAACGTGAACTCTAGGTCGGCGCTGTCGGTTCTGATGACTGTCTGAACTGTCGTCTTTGCGAAGTTCATTGACAGTTCGGCGATACCAGCGGCAAGGCCAGCCGCGAATGCAGATTGCACCGTGGTGCTACTTAGCTCAAGCAGTCCAGACAGTACAGCAACTCCGTCTGTCGTCTGTGTAAACTCAGAGGTTACAGTCTCCGAGCCGAAGAACATTACCCCCTGACTGGCTATGGCACGTTCAGAGAGGGCGAGTTCTCCGAACATCACTCAGCGTCCGCGATGGTCAAGTCACCCGATGCAATTTGCTTCTGGATTTCAGCGTAGTGACGATTGTCTGGGTCACACGGCACTTGCATCTCCACGCCGTCGATAGTGCATTTAATCGTGGCGTTAAGGTCTGATGTGTACTGGGCGTTTGTGATTGTCATTTCATCCATTGCTATAACTCCGCATCAAACTCAACTTTAGCCGAAGCATTTGTTGAACGTACCAACCCTGCTTGTCCTGCCGTGCCAGACGCCTCTGAATTGTTATATGCGCTATACTGTTCTGTGCTGCCGTTCTCAAACGTGATGCTGTTGATTGCATCAGAGCCACCATTTCTGTAGATGGTGTAATAGCCTGTACCTGTCGTATCAATGCCGGTGGGTGTGGCTCTCATTGTTGTTGGGTAGCGAAGCATAAAGCTGGCGTGTGCCGCAGTGTAGTACCAAGCCACCCCAATCTCTTTTGTGCTGCCTTCAAGAAATTTAAAGTAGTACCTCTGACATTTAGCCAAAGTCTCGCCATAGCTTTCTGAGTGGTCAAACGGCGTGGCCTTTTCGCCTATCTCAAGCTGGACTCCGGTCAGGTAGAATGTGTTGCTAGTGCTGTCTAGGATGTTAACGGTCTGTCCAACATACCTGTCAGCGTTATCTAAAGTTTCCCACGCTGTAGGGGCAGTGCCGCTGCTTCTATCTGGCCCCGTCCCAAGAACTATAAAGAACTCTAGTTCGTTAGAATTGTCATTTGCTATAGAGCCAGATGTGTCGCCGTCAATGGTAAGTGCTTTTTTCTCCCAAGTGTCTGCACTAGAAATAGTGAACTGCCTTTGTATGTTGCGATTGCTACCCTCTTTATAAAACCACACCACATATGTTCCAGTTTTGTTTGACCGCACCCAGAAAGACAGGGTTGCTTTAGATGCAGACGAAGTTCCGTGATTTAGTACCTGTAGATTTTGCCCTTCTATTCTTTGCTGGATACCAAATTCGTTAGTACCTGTTAAAGTTGCCTTTGCCGTACTCGTGCTTACTTTAAGGCTATAGCCAAAGCCCTGCCCCGCTGGAACAGTTGTAGATTGTTCAATGTCTACAGCACCAGTAGATGTATTGTTAATGAACTTGAACCTATCTACAACGTGGAAACCCGCACTAGATTTTGCACTCGCTGATGTTGCACGTTGCGCCACCTGCATCGCACCGTTGATGACAATGTTCCTGCCTGTAATGCCACCGGCATCAGCCGAACCGGCGAGGTCTGCAAATTCACGCGCTCTACTCATCGCTTACTCCGGCTTCTCTGGCCACACTACTGTGTCCAGTGAGTTGTATTGAGTGGTGATGTCCCTGAGTGCTTGGCGGTAGTCACCCCGTGCGCCAGAGAACTCTGCCTGAAGGTCCGTAGAAGCCCACCAATCAGTCTCTGCTAGTCTCTTGTTCCGCTCGGCACGAAGCAGCTTCAGCGGCTCGGCAGCATCAAGCTCGGCCTTCTTCGCAGAGACCGTGGTCCACGACACACCCCAGTTGTCGGGATTGTCGGACTCGATTGCGGTGCCGTTCTCGTCCTCGCCCTTGATGGCACGGAACATGGCGTTGAACTCTGCCTCTGTGGTCGGCTCACCACGAAGCACCCACTGTTCGTCAGGGATAAGGGCTACGATTGCGTCTGCTACTGTTGCCATGTTTTAACCTATCATGTATCCCATTATTCTTAGGTGGTCACCGTAAAATTGAAAGGCATAGTTTTGATTGTAGATAGCCCACTGAAATGTATCTCCAGATGACAGTTGGGCTATGTAAGTTGAGGAAGGTGTATCAATCTCATTGTCCGTAGTGTGTCCTCTTCCGTGAATAGTGTAGCCAGCAATCGAACCGTTAATTAATGGACTGATGTGCATAAAATCACTGTTGGTCGTCGTCATTTTTTGAGAGTATATTTGGATATGAAAATAATACCTTGCGTCAATCGGTGCGGTGAACACCGATGTGCTTGCGTTAAAATGCCCCCCAGTATTAAAGGCACCGTAAGAATCGCCTGACGTTGTCAGGTTCATACCGATTGTGCCTGCGTCACCAAAGGAAGAGCTGGTTGCATCGGTAACTGTTGTGCCACTTACAAATGTATACCAGCCACTCGCACCCGGCCTTTTCCAAGCGGAGGTGTTCCCGCGACACAAAAAACCGGGCATATTAGGTGTGGTTACACGACCAGTAGAGTCTACAGCCATCGCACTGTTCCCGTTAGTCGGGTCTTGGATTTCGGAGACCTTCAGTATGCTGCTCATTGGGCAATCTCCATTAAGGTCATAATCGCCGGAGAAGTGTTTCTGTTAACTATGTGTGTGCTTCCAGATTGCGGTCTGTAATAAAGTGTGTATGTGGTCGAAGAAGTGGTTGCGGGGCTGTCCAAAACGTGTGTGTGCCACCTCACGCCATGCTCTTGCGTACTAGGGCCAGCGACAAGTTCTGCCGACTGACCATCAAAAATATTTGTTCCGCTACTGTCTCCCCGGTACAATTCAAAATGACCATAAACCGTGAGATTGCTTGGGTGTGTTTGATTTACTTGCGCCGTAGCCATCACCAAAATCTTGCTAGAGGAGGATTTAGGCGTGATGCTAGTGGCGACTCCTACATCTACAAAAGTGCTGGTTGAAATTTGTGTTGTATGTGTGTTGTTAACAACTTGAACCACATGCCCCGGAATGTAGATGCCGTTGCCGCTGGTCTTCTCGTTGATGGTGTCTACGAATAGTGTACTCATGGCTTATCCCATAAACATAACTTGCATGGCGGAGTTGCTGTTGAAGTAGCCCTTAGACAAACCGTTATCGCCTTTAACATCTATATAATCAGATGCAGTACATTCCATGATTGCACTGATTACCGCCTGCCCTTCAAAACCGCCCGATGCAGTTAAGTTAGAATT
>Ga0129351_1000027_pt1 | contig 43415 bp, 55 predicted proteins | sample CPBDNA_8_FD_94423 | JGI IMG/M metagenome (GOLD analysis project Ga0129351, IMG submission 94423) | Freshwater to marine salinity gradient microbial communities from Chesapeake Bay, USA - CPBay_Sum_27_0.2_DNA | ecosystem: Environmental > Aquatic > Marine > Coastal | place: USA: Chesapeake Bay... | reverse complement strand
TCGTTTATAAGTCTTTCAGATTTAGCAGTATGTTTTGGGCTGGAGCCGAAAGAGGAAAATGGAAAGCACTTTCATCTTTGGGACCAAGATAAGAAAGAAGAATATCTGGCACATGATTTATATTTAACAGATGGGATCTTCAAGCAGGTCAATGAAGCTTTTAATATTGCAGATGAATGGATGGTTTTCGATATCGAAACGGCACCCAAAACACTGGAAGAATTGCAAGAAATTGTCCCACCATTTGACAGAGACAATGTTGCCGTACCCAAAACTTATAAGAAGCAGGAGGTAATCGATAATTACATCGATAAAGCGGAAGCAGAATACTGGCCTAATATCTTAGATAAGGCTGCTCTACATGCAACGCATAGTGACCCTATAGCTATAGGATATCGCTACTCAGATGGCAGGGTAGAAATGGATTTCGATGAGCCTGTAGCACTATGCAACAAGTTCTGGGAGAAATGCAGCGAAGTTTTGCACAACGAACTGAAAGCAAAAAACAAATACTAATTAATACAACTAATATGAATGCAACTATAAAGGGTATTTATACCACATCACAAGAGGGACAAGAATTTGTCACAAAGTCTGGGAATCTTTATGTAAAGATTCTCTATGCACTGGAGAACGGTGAGTCATTATATGATTCTGTTTTTCTTACTCCAAGGGCACATTGGCGAGTAGAAGATATTTTCAAGGCTGCTGGGCTGGAGGCACCGTCTGCGGATGCAATTAACACATCCCATTTCGATTCACTGATTGGCGAAGAGGTGAAGATTAACATAGGGAAAAACCAGCAAGGATATGATACCATCAAACGGTTCTATCCAAAAGCGTCACGGGCAACGGTTGCGGCTGGAGTGGATGAGGTGCCAGATGAGATCGCAGAGCAATTTGCTGATCCAGATTTGGATGAAGATGTACCATTCTGATGTCTGAAGCAGGCAAACAGTTTAAACTAAATCTTCGTTTGCCGAAGGTGCTGGAAGACCATGTTCGCAGCTTCGCTGCTGAGTATGAATTGTCTTTAAATGATGCGGTGAAATTCACCTTAATCCAGCATCACCTTCATTCTAAATTTGGCCCCATACATGGCCCCACAGATGGGGCCAAAATGGAACAATTAGAGAAAACTCAATCTGGCCCCACACATGGCCCCACCAGTAGGGCCAAACCATCCACTCCCTCGCGCGCGCCTTTACTCATGTCTACATATGTAGATATATATAAAGTAAATAATAATAATAGTATTATTTTTTTGTCTGAGAAAACTCAGCAGGCATGGCAGGAGTGGAAGAAGTATCGAGGGATTAAGAAGGCCCAAGAGAAGTTCCAAAAGAGATATATTGATAAGGTGCTGGCGAATGAAACGGAAGCCCAATTAGTCGAGCGATGGGAGAGATCTATTTCCAGTGGATGGAAAGGATTCGTTTTCGATAACGATTTCCAAGACGAACAAACAAACACAACTTACTCGGAGGATGATTTATGACATTACAAAAGATTGGCAATGTGGTCCCAGTGGCAAATGTGCCAGATGTGGATTACGATGATATTGTCGTACCATGCAGGGAATGTGAAACTGATGTACCCTACAAGAGCAGTGTATTAGCTGCTTTCGGAAACAATAAAAGGATAGTGGTATGTGATGCTTGCTGCGATGCAGCTAATGCAGAAGAGGAGGCAAAACCAAAGCTTCCAATGATTGAGAATTATATCTCTAAGATTTATCTGGAGACTGATTTCAAGCTTCTACCAAAGCAGGCACAAAATATCTGGCGGTATGGATACACCTATGAACGCGAAGATCCAAAGACTAAAAAGAAGGTAAAGTTTGAGTCTAAGAAATTACAGGACTGGCAATCAGTAAATGGTAGAGGTGTTTATATTCTCGGATCAAGCAGAACAGGTAAGACAAGAACACTTTCATTGATTCTCCAGCATGTGTACAAATGTAATATTCCATTCAAATTATTTGAGGCTGGCCAATTTCATTCAGAATTAGTCGATGCTAAGAAAGGATATAATTTTACCGATTGGAGAGATCAGCAGATCAATATCCCTGTACTGGCCATAGATGACCTCTTTGCCGAGAAACTGACCGAGACCATACAGTCTGGATTATTTGAGATAATAGAGGGCAGAATGGCCCGTAAAAAGCCAATTCTGATCACCACTCAAGTGAAGAGATCCATGGCAGTGCAACAATTCAGGGATCCACAAAGAGGAGAAGCACTTCTTAATCGATTACGGGAATCATGTGATCTCTATGTTACCAATCAAGAGGTCACTCAAGATGAAATAGAGGAGGATAAGGAATGAGATGGAGAGATTTACATGGTGATTGGGGATTCATTCTATTGATTATTCTAATCGTATTAATCTGGGGATATGCAGTAAGTAGTTGCTCAACCAATAAATGCGGCCAACCCCATTGCGTTGAACCAAATCATGGACCTTGCCCATGGCACCCAAATAGTCATGGCAGGTAGATCAAAGATAACTGAAAGGAAGATTAAGAACCTTGAACTTGGTGCCCTCAACAAAATCATCAATGATAAGGTAGATATCGTTCTTGATAAGAAGCATCCACTTGCACTCGTAGAATCAGATGTAGAAGCAAGAGATGCACTCATGGATCTTTCCCTAGAAGATTTCAAGAAGCATTGTGAGTCAAATTTGAGGCTGCTGAGTGACAAGTCACTTCATCGAATGATTAATGAATTGGATAAGGTGCCTACGCATCGATTACCAGCACTCTATCAAATCATCAATGATGCACTGACAAGGCTACAAGGCGAACCAACCCAACGCATCGAAGTAACTAAGAATAAATTCAATCAAGATAACTGGGATGAGTTTATTAAACAATTACCCAAAAAAGCGGAGGTCATTGAAGATGAAAAAAAGGGAAGCAAATCCATTCCAAGCACTTGAGTTCTGGGAGGAAATAATACCGAAGTTTACTAGAAAGGATTATGAACAGTTTGCCAGAGCATATGATGAAGTCTGGCAGAAAGGACAATTAAGATATGAAAACGGAAAAGTCGTTAGAACCAATATCAAGCGATATAGACCAAACAATGGATATAGCTGCGACATTTGATGAAGCACTGGAAGCACTTGATATTCTTATCTCTCAGCAAGGTAATCCACGCATTAGGGATATGCATAAACATAAGATAAGGGATTATTTGCTTAAACAGGAGGAAATGCTTAATACCTATCGAAATGCAGCCAAAAAGCCTTTAGGGGCCTTGTATGAGCCTGTAAACGGCAATTTTACGAGACTAGAGCATATTCGATTGCTTGCGGTTAAGATTGAAGGGTTATCAGAGGAGATTAGAAGGTTGGAAGGGCAGCTGAGTTATAGGGAATGAAAATCGGTTGCAGGTATCCCCAGCGGCCTGTGCCTCGCGCGCGTGTAGGCCTTAGATCGGTCCACAAACCTTGCCAAACCTTGCCAAACCTTGCTGTAACCAACGGAAGCCCAGTGTTTATGCAGGTGTACAGAGGATTAATTGTCCCCTGCCTACCTCAGATGGACCGTGGGGGGGGTAGGGGGGGTGGAGATCCACATATCTCAGACCGTTTGGCATAGAGAAAAATTTTAATTTCAAAAAATGAATGAATTAGAACAGAAAGATTACCTTGAATGCATATTCGATCACCTACCCCCATGTGAGGTAGAATTACTAAAGCTTAGATACTATGATGACCGTACCTACACAGACATTGGCAAGAGGTTTAAGGTTACTGGTACGGCAGCACGGGTTTCGATAGATAAAGTTCTTATGTCATGTCGTACTATTGTGGGCAGTATTGATAAGGGTAGGGATGTAATTACAGAACCGTCTTTATCTGAAAAATCTAATTTTTCTGACGGTAAGCTTACGGATGCACAGGTTGCAATAAGGAAGAAAATGGATGAGATCCGAGACAGGACTGAGAGTAGGGGCGAGAAGCGGCAGCGGATACAGAGACAGGATGAGAAGCGAAGAAGGGCAAGGAGAAGGGCAAGGAGTAGGGCAAGGAAGGGACGAAGAAGGAGATCAATGGCAGCGAAAGAAGCGGCCCGTTTTAGGAGAATGCTTGATCTAGAATTGAAGAAAAGGAAAGAAGCGGAGTTATTGGCTCATCTTGAGTGGCAAAAGGAAGAGGACCGTAAGTTCCGAGAGAATAATTATCCTAAAGATTTTATAGGTGCAGATGGATACAGGTACACGATTTGGGTGCCGAAAGGTAAGAGTATGCCATTCGATATTCCAGAACCTTACAAGAGAGGATTCATTCCACCTGCACGATCATTAAAGGGAATATCCCACAACCCAATAAAAAAACAATGAAGATAACAATAGAACTACTCGATCAAGATGTATCATGGGAGCATAGCATGTCTGATGACCTGCCTAGTGCAATAAGTGGATTTAAGGGTCTGCTTGTAGGATTAGGATTTCATCCAGTATGCGTAGATGAGTGTTTTTCCAAGGACACAGAGAAATGGGATATTAAATTAAAGAAAGGAAAAGAATGGACCACTACGAAAGACTAGCGGCTCGATATGTTTTCCTAAAGCAGGACTCCAAAGTGATATCTAAAAAAATAAAAGATCTTACTGAGAAGAGAAAAAAGATGAACAGGGAAGCCAAGGCACTGGGTGATGTTTTGCATGAGATGCGAAGATACTCGGTATCTACACTTTTTGATCATTGGTCAGAGGAGGAACTAGATAAGATGATTAATAAAGTTATAGAGAAAATTAAATGAGTAGAGATTTTATAAAAGCACTTAGAGATTCGCATGAATATGTTAATGCTTACGCTGAATATTTACGGGGCAAAAAGAATTATGCGGTTACAATAAAGCCGAATAAGGAGAGACCGAGTAGGGAGGAGTGGATGACCTTTGTAGATGATTGCGACTTAGAAATGCATCAACCAGTGGAGGTTAAGTCAACAAGTAGGGTAGATGGTTGGCCAAATGGACCGAGTGATTGGCCTTTTGAGAATGTCAATGTGATGGCAGTACATGCATGGGAATCAAAAGATCCAAAGCCTCATCATATTGCGATAGTGAGTAAAAATAAGATGTATGCAGTGATCATTATGGCCAACACATTTAAGCATTGGACGGTAGCAAAATCTGCTGACGGAACAAGGGGAGGGGAAGAGCAGGAAATATACCGCTGCCCTAAAGATAAATGTATTTGGATAAAAATTAAATGAAGACAGAAAAAGAATTGGCAAATGAGTTAGGTATTGATCGTAAGATGCTGGCTGGGTGGAGAAAGGACGGTATCGTTGCGACTAGTAGCTGGGTAAAGATTAGTAATCAGATTACATATCATGAGGAAGGTGAGCATGAGGTAAGGAATATTGTACAGAGGGAACTTTGTGCGGATGAATTATCTGAACCGCTACCAGAACCAGACGGTCCACGGGAGATGGAGATTACTAAGATCCCATTGAATCCAAAACTGGTCATGTGTGGAGACACACGGGTTAGGGTGAGAGAGAATAAGAATTTTTTAATTGGGATGAAACTTAATGCTAGGCCGCCTGCCACTGGTGAGCAGGTTTGGGTGATGGTAGGGAGATGTCCCAGATGGAGAGGGAAATACTAATGAGTAGAGAAAGTGAAAACATTGTTGCCCAGTGGGAAGAACAAAAACGCATGGGAAAAGAGAAGAGTCCATTGGAGCAAATTTTGATCAAAATGATTAAGTCTCCTGCACCCAAGAAGAAGGCACCTAAGAAAAAGAAATGAGTGATAAAGTACATGGTGGAAAATGGTTTAATGAAAATAATGATTACAAGATTATGGATGAAGCTTTATTAGAGTTTCATCATTCTGCTAGAGAAAAATTCTTAAAGGGTATTGAGGAGCATAACCCAGATGGAACTAAAGGTTTAGCCAGAATGAAGTCCAGTGATTTGATTGTGTCGATAAAAGAGGAAATCATCGACGCATGGTTTTATCTATATGAACTTGAAAGAAGATTAAAATGATGTACTGCAGGGAGCGTAAGTTTTCTAATGTGGAAAAATGGAGAATGCTTAGATTTCTCGGTTTTCATAGGAAAACTGCTGAACTGTTACATCCAACAAAAAGGCAATTATACAGGGACTTCTGGACCCATGACACTTACGGTGGGCATTTTTCTACATCTGAAGCAGTAAAATTAGTCAAGGGAATGGAAGCGAAAGAAGCACAGGTGAAATATCCAGTCCCTTTTAGTAAACCAATAATAAAAAAATGATACAACCTACACCACATCCATATTTTCGGCTGCCTACGCAAAAGGAAGCGTTGGAAATGGGCCCAGAGAGACTAAGTGAAGTGCTGGATAAGAGAGAAGAGGTAATCCAGCAGTCAATTAAAGATCCTTTTCACCATGGTATTGAGCCAGATCACTGGAAAATGGCAGATGAAGAGTTTTCTAAGACTGATGAACTTCTTATTTTGGGAGGGAACCGTAGTGGCAAAAGTGAATATGCAAGTAAAAGAGTAGTAAAGTGCATAAATGATATTCCAGAAGCGAATGTGCTTTGTATGCATACTACCGCCAGCACTTCGATTGAGCAGCAGCAGCAATATATCTGGAAATACATCCCCAGCGAATGGAAGGCAGCTAAAAAGGGTAAGGTTACAAACATGACTTTTTCTAAGAAGGGCGGCTTTACTGAATCATGTTGCGTTGCTCCTAACGGTAGCCGCATCTTTTTCCGTAATTATTCGCAGAACTTGGATTCTGGTATCTTGGAAGGTTCAGAATGGGACATGGTATGGATGGATGAGCTTTGCGGATTAGACCATGTGCAGGCCTTGCGGTTTAGATTGGTTACCCGTGCGAGAAAACCAGCACCGAATTATCCAAATGGATATCCTTGGCGAGGCATGTTGATTACATTTACACCCGTGAGTGGATATACACCTACCGTCCGAGAATATTTACAAGGTGCAACGATGGAAAAGTGGGGTTGGGCCGATGAAGATCTCTTGGAGAAAGAAAGGGTGCCAATTATTGAGCAGCCGATCAAAGAAAACGCAAAAATTATCTATTTTTGGTCCCAGTGGAACAAATTTAATGATTACACCCAGTTAAAGCGGACCTTACGGTCAGATCCTAAGACAAAAATTTTGATGCGAGCGTATGGGCGGCCAACTAAGGTCCAGTCTGGCCAGTTCCCTCGTTTTTCGGAGGCTCATCTAGTAACTGACGAACAAATCCCAGAAGAGGGGACTAATTACATGATATGTGACCCATCTCACGGTAAAAATTGGGTTATGATTTGGGTACGGGTTGCTAAGGATGGAAAATGTTATGTTTACCGAGAATGGCCGAGCCAAGTGGAACCAGTAAAAGGTTTTGGATTTCTTGGAGAGTGGGCCGTGAGCGGAAAGAAGGTAGATGGTGACAAGGGACCAGCACAAGAACCATTAGGATTTTCTTTAAATAGATATAAGGAAATGATTGAGGATGTCGAAAAGGATGAGGAAATATTCATTCGGATTATGGATAGTCGATTTGGATCGGCTCCTACTCCTACGAAATCTGGTATGACTACTTTAATTGACCAGATGAGCGATATTGGCTTACATTTTGAGCCAAGCATTGGTGTAAGGATTGAGGAAGGTGTAACCATGATCAATGATTTACTAGATTGGAATGATGAAGAGGAAATAACGGCCATCAATTGCCCCAGATTGTACATTCATAAAGACTGTAAAAACCTCAGATTTGCTTTGTCAACATGGACTGGGAAGGACGGGCGGCATGGAGCCTGCAAAGATTTCACTGATGTCTTACGCTATTTTTGCCTATCTGGACCAACCTATTTGGATCCAAATGATGCCATTATAAGCCAAGGTGGGGCTTATTAGGTATAGCTTACTACAGATTACTACAGAGTTGTATAGCTTTGTATAGCTTACTACAGCTTACTACAGCTTTGTGTATTCCACCTTATTCCACTTTATTCCACCTTATTCCACCTAAGTCCACTTTAGATTTACAAGGATTATGACATAGGAAAATTATTATTTATCTTGCTTACTGAATCCCAATAAGTAAAATAGTAAACATGAACAATCAATTCTTACATCAATCCGACATTGACGAAGTGGTCAGTGAATTACTCACGCACTTTCAATTCAATCTAACCTCACGATCAACGGTTCACGAAATAGCAGATAAGGCTCAAGAAATCTTGATTGATAATCACCTGCCAGATCGCAGATCACTCGCAATCGTTATCGCTAAACAAGCAAAGGCCCGTTTTGTAGGCCAAATCGAATCCACCAAAAATCAAATTGTATGAAAATTGAAACTATATGGGAGAATCAAGACAACATCCGCTGGGAGATTGTCAAAAGATCAGCAAAGGCCAGACATTACCATCAGCGAATCTGGTCAATGCTTAAACATATTGCAGTCACCAAAGGTCACCCCAATGGAGACAATAAGCAGAGTTTGCTCAAATTATTACGAGTAAATAAACAATGGCCAGTTAGTGGCACTGTAACAGTAGAAAGAATTGATGACGGGGCGGTTTTTGCACTGGGTCACTCTTTTAAGCAAAATAAATTTACTATCAAAGAGATCCGAGCCAAAGCAAAGCTTGTGTCATAAATCTATTTATCACTTGCTTATTGCATCCCAGTATATAAGATTTATACCATGACTACTTCTACTTCTCACAATTCACTTGAATGCCCCTATCAGTGGGAGTCTGGATATCCAGAAGGTGTTTCCATCGCATGTGGCGGCACTGAGCGGCCACAGAAAATTGCAGGCAAGTGGTACATCTATGTTTGGATCTCCACCTTACAGTTTCACCAATATTACTGCTTCAATGACGATTTGTTCTACTCGGACAAATACTTTGAGGAAAACATCCGCAACCTATGACCATATACGATCACCTCATATTACTCGGTCCTGCAATAGCAGTGACCATCTTTTTATTCACCATAGCAAAGGAATTATTATCCAAATGAAAATCACATTACATCACCAAACATTCACCCTCAAGGAAGGCACTAAAACCGTGTATGAACTTGAGTCAGAGGAAATTTCAGAGGTTACCTCAGAGCAGCATATCAATGCAGTAAATGCGGCACCATACTTTCGCAGGCTGGGCGGCAGCGAAACCCTTACCCGTGAATACACAAAACGGGGTTATCAAGTCACTCAAATTGTAAGCAAATCACCAGACCGTCAAACCAAGGTCATCAGAAAATATACATTCCAATGAGCGATTACCCACATTTACCAAATTCCCCAGAGGAAGAGATTGCATATGCCAAGCAGCAATCTTTTATTGAAGAGTGGGAAAAAGATATAGCTAGGCAATCGACACAAAAGATGGATGTGCCGAAAAACAAAAGTTTTATCGACATGACCTTAACGGAACTTAACAAAATTATAAAAAATGAAGACTGAAATCTTACAACGGGTATGCGAAATCTTAGCAGTGCCTATCTTGGTTGGTCAAAAAGATGAGTTTGTTATGAAGATCTGCAAAGACATTGCTAACGGAAATGTCGTTTTGATAGATAGCAAAAATCATAGCATTTGCTCATTGCATCCCACTAAACAAAAACTATAGTTGTGGGATATGACCGAGGAAACCGAAGACAAACCCAAGCTGGGGTGGGGTGGGCCAAGACCGAATCAAACTGGCCGCCCTCCAATGCCAGAAGAAATGAGGCGAGTACAATTGCGTACCCGTGTTTTACCAGAAACTAGAGACTACTTAGCAAAAGATGATGAAGGCATGGGCAAGGCCATCGACAAACTTGTCCGACTACGCAAGCGAAAAAAATAAGTTGACGGGTTGACCGTCTGACACTATTTCCTGCAATGGCAGGAAAAAATGAACCGAGTAAAGCCTTACTGAGGCGAAGAGAGGTCATGGATTGGTTGGGACTTGCGGACCATGAAATGACCAACCTCATTAAGGATGGTGTAATTAAGCCTAAGTACTTTCGTGAAGGTGCAAGGGCTTTTTTCGTAAAACGAGAGATTGAGAAAACCATGCTGGAACCAGCGGAGGTGCCAGCATGAGATATCAATATAATTCTGAAAAGAATAAGGCCCAGAATGAGCCTGATGTTGCCCAGCTACAATCTGAGCTTACTGACATCTTGGAAGATGCTGGCCGAAATCTTCGCAGGCGAGATGACTTTGATGATGTAAGATATGCTCGCTGGGAAGGTCAATCAGATGATGGCCGAAAGCATGAAGATGAAATAGGTGCCAGACCTACACCATGGGAGGGTGCCAGCGACATTCATATGCGATTGGCCGACAGGTTAATCAATGAGCATGTGCATATGGCACTGGAAAGTTTTTTCCGAGCAAATATGTCAGTTTCTGGAATAGAGACAAGTGATCAGAAAAAAGCAGCCTACTGGAGAGATTGCTTGGCCTATTTCTTAGAGCAAAGGATGCTGCCAGAACTTCGCAGGGAAGTAGAAATTCTTGCACAGGAAATGTTTTCTGGATCTCCTGCTATTGGAATCTTGGGTGTTTATTGGCAGCAAGAAACCATCATGCGAATGAAAAGTTTTAGTGTACAGGATGTTGTACAAATGGTTTCCGAGCAAGGTGGAGATGAGGAAGCTGCCCAGCAGATTTTAACAATCCTGCAAGATCCAGACATGGAGAAAGATGCCATGGGTCTACTTATGCAGCACTTTGCAGGTGTTAAGGAAAAAGTATTATCCAAAGCATTAGAAGAGTTTAGGGCCACTGGTTCAATGGAAGTGCCTACGCCAACTATTCACGAAAACCGTCCAAGGTTTGTTGCCCACAGATTGTACGAAGATGTCTTTGTTGATGCAAATTGCACGGAGTTAGATCGAGCTAGAGTAATAATGCGTAGAGAGTGGTTAAGTGAGACTGAGCTACGGGACAAAATTATTTCTGAAGGATTCGATGAGGAATTTGTCGAGCAGGTTTTGGAAAAATCAGAAGGTCAGTCTGGAGTGGCCGAATATGATTATCGAAATCCTATCCAGCTTGGGGTCCATACCATGGGTAAGGGTGTAGAGGGTGACTTTAATGACCTTTACGAAATCTTTTATGCTTACCATAGGGTCTATGATGAAGACACCAATGTACCTGCCATCTATTGCACGGCATTTTCATCACATGTTCCAGACCTCTATGGTAAGCATGAAATTTTAAAATATGGCCATAATCAAATGCCGTTTGTCCTGTTTGCACGGGAACGGTTATCACGGTCCATATTTGATTCTAGAGGAATCTCTGAACTGGTTGCTACCAATCAATATGAAGCAAAGGTGCAAAGAGATCTTAGAAATGATGCAAGCCAGATTGGTGTCATACCTCCCTTGCTGGTAAATGCTCGTAGAGCAGGATTGAATCTGATGGTTGCCCCTGCATCTCAAATTACTATATCTCGCCCAGATGATGTTGGTTGGCTCCAGCCGCCCCCTCTTTCGCAAAGCTCAATGGAAGCCGAGCAGGCTGCTATAATGGATGCAGAAAGATACTTTGGGAACCCAGATAAGCCAGAGGCCCGTCAACTATACCAGCAATGCATGGTGAACCGTTGGCTGGATTCTTGGAGGGAAGCATTCTCACAAGCATTATCTTTGTGCCAGCAATACTTGGACCCAGCTTTTGTTTCTAGAATAACTGGAGGTCCAGTTGAAGAGATTGCAATGAAACAGGAAGACATCGAGGGCAGATTTGATTTATCTCTTAGATTCTCAGTTGATACATTAAATCCAGAGTTTATGGAAAAGAAGCTCGATGCGGTGACTAAGCTTACTCAGTTCGATGTTACTGGTGCTTTAGATAGAAATAAGCTGCTTGAGATTATTGCTGAATCAATTGATCCAATGTTGGCCAAGCAGGTCATTATGGACAAGCAAACTGCTGCCCAGAAAGAAATTGATGATGAGCAAAATAGCTGGGTCAAGATTATGAACGAAATTGAGCCAATTCCAAAAGAAGGAGTAAACTTTCAGCTTCGTTCGCAAACTGCCCAGCAGATTATGCAGCAATCGCAAGAGTTCCAAAAGAAAGCATCCGAGAGTCCGTTAGTTAAACAACTGGCCGACAATCGCATGAAATATCTTCAATTCGGTATCCAGCAGCAGGAGAATGCACAGATTGGCCGAGTAGGTGTTAAGCCAGTAATGGGAGGAGGTTACTAATGTTTTGTTTCTGCAAAAAGAAAAAAGCAACGATAGTCAAATATCCAGAACCTATGAATGGTGAACAGGTTGCAAAGGTGTTTGCCGAGCAGGGTAGAGACTCAAAATTGTGGCAGGCATTAGATTCAGTCTTAGACAACATGCTGCTCGATGCAGTGAATGATGTATCAGACCCAAAAAATGATGTCACTAAATTCGCTCATGCTGCTGGCCGAGTGGATGCCATATCTGGAATAAAATCACGAATTGAAGAATATAAAAAATGAATATAGATAAATTTAATTTACTTAATGCACATTATGAATCTGCATGTAAGAGCACAAATTATTTAAAAGATTATTGGAATAAAGTAAGTGGCATTTATGTGAATGCTGGCTACTCTGTTTTTCAAGCTGGGTTGTTATCAAATGATTTTGATGAACATCTAGATCTTCAGTTTGCTAGAAGAAAAATAAATCCTAGCAGAAAAAATATTCTCGATGCAGGTTGCGGAATAGGCACTTCTTTGAAGCACATGGCTGGAGAAAGACCAAATGCTAGTTTTGTGGGCTTGAACATATCAGATGTGCAAATTGAAGAAGCAAGTAAAGATTTGCCAAAAAATGTAGAGATATCCGAGGGTAGCTACGACAATATGCCATTTGAGAGTGATACATTCGATTTAGCAATTTTCGATCAGTCCATAGGGTATCGTCCGTTGATTAATACTTACTCTGAGGTTCGTAGAGTTCTTAAAAACGGTGGCAAGGCAATAGTAAGCGATATGTGCCAAATAGATGATCCAGACCCTGAGTATTCAATGCAGATAAGATCACTGCAAGAGAACTGGCACTATATGTGTTACTCAGTAGAATATCATTTAGCTGCTGCCCGTGCAGTAGGATTAAAGCCAACTTATTTATTAGATAACATGAATGTGCTGCTTGATTATTCAAAGTGGCAGGATTTAGTAAATGATAAGCTGCATGAGTTTCACGGGAATTGCCCGTATGCACCTATCAAAGTTTCTGAATTTCATTTTGAAAAAAATGCCTAAGAAAAAGAAAAAGGTAAAAGAGACTCCAGAGCAGCAGGTAAAAAATGCTCACCGTAATTTCTTGGAATACTGGGTCGAGGAATCAGATATTGACGAAAGTAGAATCGGAGAAATTGTTCGTGAGGACACTAAAGAGTGGCTTGAGGAATATGTGATAGATTTTGAAAGTCATATAGATTTTGAGGAGGATGACGATGCCGAGGACTAAGAAGAAAAAGGGATCGGACGGTAAAGCCTGCTGGAAAGGATATCGATTTACAGGGACCAAAAAAGGTAAAGACAAGTGCGTAAAAGTTAGAAAGAAAAGATAATGCCTTACACAAGAAAAAAGAAAGTTAAGAAAGCAACTACTAAGGGTAAAAGAAAAGCCTGCTAGTGAAGTCTTTTGTTTTTGCGAGTGATCTGCATGGTGACATGCAAGATCCAGATGCGGTTTCGGCCCTCTATAAATTTACAGAGGAGTTCAAGCCAGATGTCCGAATATTCGGAGGTGACCTATTTGATTTTTCTCCACTAATGAGGGGTGCAGATCCAGCAGAGAAAAATGCCAGCATGGAGGCCGATGTTGAAGCAGGCATGGAGTTTCTCGGAAATTGGGAACCTCACTATTTCCTGCTTGGCAATCATGATGACAGGTTATGGCAAACGGCAGAAAAGCATTCTGTTGGAATTGTACGGGATACCGCGCGTTCTGGCATTAAGGATATTACTAGCAGATGCAAAAAGTTGAAGTGTAAGATATTGCCTTACAATGTGGATAAGGGTGTTCTTGAGTTAGGAATAATGACATTTGTTCATGGCTACTTTCACGGTGCCGTTTCCGCTTGCAAGCAACATGCACTAACATTTGCCAAACAGGGTGGATGCTGTGTTCATGGGCACATTCATTCAATTCAAATGTTTACGGTCCCAAGGCACAAGGGTGGAGCAGCATTCTCGGCAGGATGCCTTACGCAAACGGAAATGGGATGGAACCGTGCAAAAGTAAATCGCTTGGCCCATGAAACAGGCTGGGTCTACGGTTATTACTCAAACAAAAGTTGGCAGGTCTATGTAGCCAAGAAATTTGATGGAGAATATATATGGCAATAAACTGGGCCAAAGAATTGCAACAGGTTGAAAGAATAAATGAAAATATTCCAGAAGGGGATGACTGGTTTACATCAGAAGATTTTAGAGAAAAATCAAATATAGGAATAACTAGGGCCCACAAAATTATTAAGGAATTAATAAAAGAAGGTAAAATAAAGGTCCACAAGGGTTCAGCATGGAATCCTACACAAAAGCAATTGACTAGAAAAATTTGGTACAAGTTTGTTTGATGCAACTCCATGCATTTAGGAAATGACTCTTGGCAAAATGTTAACCGAGCGTTCATTTTAGATTAACATTTAACCCGTCCGTTGCGGTCCAACGAGTAAACAGTTCCACCGTCAGAGAACACAAAAACCTATGGCAGATTCAACAGGGGTCGCTCCCGAAACAGCAGAAGAAAATCAAGTTAAAGAAGATTCTGGACTAGTCAGTTTCGGAGATATTGCCGAAGCCGCAGGAATAGAATCATCGTTCTTTGAGAGTGCATCACCAGAACCAGAAGAATCGACTGAAGAAGTTGAGGAGACTGAAGAGGTAGAAGAGATAGAGGAAACTGAGGAACCTCAAACCGCTGAGTATACAGAGGAAGAGGAGCCACAGGAACTGCCAGCAGAGGAATCTGATGGAGTTAAGAAACGCATTGGTAAATTGATCGAAGCTCGGAATAAAGCTGAAGCTGAGACAGAAGAGCTAAAGGCAAAAATTGCAGAACTTGAATCATCGTCTGATTCGCAACCTGCTCCAGACCCTAAAGGAATGGATAGGTTTGAGAAAGTTAAAGACATTAAAGAATTGCAAGCCAGAGAAGCAGAGGCCGAACATTTGCGTGAATGGTTATTGGAAAATCCAGATGGTGGAGAATACACTGACATCACTGGGGCAGAGCATGATGTTGAGTATGAGCAGGCAAGAAAGCTCATGGTAGAGACAGATCGTGATCTGAGAAAAAATATTCCATTAGCTGCACAAAGACTTCAGCAGAAAGAGCAAAATCATAAAGCTGCCATGCAGACCTTTGAATGGATGAAGGATAAGTCTTCTCCAGAAATGCAAGAGATTCAAAAGATTCTTAGTAGTAATAATTTTATCAAAGATTATTACGACAAAGATCCGTTTTCTGTTCTTACAATTGCCTACGCAATTGAAGGAATCAAATCAGTAAACACAAAGAAGTCTCAGCAAACAGTCAAGCAGGCAGTAGCACCAAAAGCACCAGTGCCAAATCGTGCAACCTCAATGACTCGTAAAAAAACTACCAATAAGAAGTCACTCCTGCAACAAGCAGCCTCTGGCGAAATAGATGATGCAGCCTCGTATATCGAATCATTGTTATAAAATAGGAGAAAAATTATCATGGCTGGAATAGTAGAAAGAGACCAAACTTTAAAACGCGAGTCACTCAGTGACTTGATGACCATTGTTGACAAGAAATCATGCCCGTTCATGAGTGCAGTAAAAAAGGGTGCAGCCCCAAAAAACTCATTCGTAGAATGGCCACTCGATAAGCATAAAGCTAACCTTGTTCAAACAGCAACATATAGCTCAGGAGTAAGCAGTAACTTGCCAGTTGATGGTGAAGACATCACCAGTGCTGATTTTGAGAATTATGATGACCGTACTAAGTGCTCGGTTTATCTTCAGTACACTCGCAGGGTGCCTAAAGTTTCTCGCTTGGCTAACATGACTTCTGATATCGCTGGAGTTGGTTACAAGAAGGAAATGGCAAATTCGATTGCTAAAGCTCTTGTAACTCACAAAAGAGATATAGAGAGCACTTTATGTTCCTCACAGGAGACTGCACAAGAAACCAGTTCCAGTCCTTACCAGACTCGCGGTCTTGGTAAATGGATCTCATCTAGCGCACAAGCTACACTGCCAGTTCCTAGTGATTTCTTGACTCCATCTGGATCAATCAAATCAGTAGCAGCAGCCGATGCTAAGGAAGAAGATCTTCGTGACATCTTGCAGTCAATCTACGAGCAAACTGGAGAAGCCGACAAAACTTTTTATGGTCTTTGCGGAACACAAGTTAAGAAAACCATTTCTAACTTTACTCTGTTTACTCCTCGCACAAACAACCTTGTCGTTTCCAATAGAGACACTGACGAAGGGCGGTTAAGTGCAGCGGTTGACATTATCGAAAGTGACTTCGGAACCATAACTTTGAACCTGTCTTCTTTCCTTGAGCAGGATGCCAGAGATGGATCGGCACAGTTTGATGCAGAGGTTGGGCAAAAAACATTGTTCATTCTTAATATGGCTCAGTTAGAGGCATGTTTTGCAGAAGAGACAAGCGTTCGCGAATTGCCTGATCTTGGTGGTGGACCACGCTCTATCATCGAATCTGTTTTCTCCTTGAAGTCATATTCAGGTGGTTTAGACCACGGCAAATACACTCTTTCCTAAAAGGGGTATTAGGTTAGTATATGCTCGGAGCGGAAGAAATCATAGTTGGTAAAGAGAACATCACGAAGGATGTTTGGACAGAGTTTGCCGACATGTACCGCTCCGAGCTTGCTAATGCTGAAGATGAGCAAATCAAACTTATGCAGGCCGAGAAAAGAGTATCAGGTGGAGAGAGAAAAAACTTTTCATTTGGTAGAGTTCGCATGAAGATTTGCCCAGAAGTTTTTTATTTTTGGGAGGGTAAGCTTGGTCAAGGAATATGGAAAGATAAGTCTTTCTTAAACTGGATAGAAAAGCGATTCGGTAACCTCGTAAAAATAAAAAGTGTATCTGCAAAAGTAGGAATCTAGCTTGTGAGAAGCATAGATTACGCTAAGGTCGAGACAGGAATAGCGGCCATTGCAGGAATTGATCCTAGCAATGTTCTCACGCACGAAAAAGTTCTTTTAGCCGAATACATCAATGACGCTACTCGTTACTGCTGGGATTACTATCCTTGGTCCGAGGCAGTTAAAATTGAAAAAAGGTATTTTCGCGAAGATTATGATTCCAGCTACCAGTATCAAATAAATGACGAAGTTCATTCTGCTGGAAAATATTACCGACTTTATAGTAACTCGTATAGAAGTGACCCTCCTTTTTTAGCACCAGCAGAAGACTTATTAAGTTGGTACGAAATTGGTGACATTAACGATGATCCTGAGTGGCAGGAGCAATTGTTTTACAAAATAGGTTCAAGGGTAGTATACAAAGGTGAGACCTATCTTTGCGTATCTGACTTAGGTCAAAATGCGTCTACCGACATAAAAATTGTAAATTACTTTTACGATAAAATTTTACCAACCAATAATCAGTACTGGTTAAAAATTAATCCAGTGTTGAAGCGTTACATCCCTTTTGAGCAAGATGGGTTTGATACCATAGGCACAGTATTAAGTGTTCATATAGATGACCCTAAGTTCTCAAGCGGAAGGCCATTAAATTGGACTGAAGAAAACGAAGGTGTTTTCGTTGAAATGCCTGAAAGGGATATCAATTTCGTTTATTTAAAATACAGGCCAGAGGCTCCAATTTATTCGCATGATGGAACTGACCAAAAAGTGCCCAGTTTTCTTGCACCAGCAATAAAGGCTTATGCGTATAAATCGTGGCTTATTGGAGATGGCCAGCACGAAAAAGCGCAAATTCAAGATCAGCAAGCGATTGATATGCTATTGCGTGAGGTCGATAAATTAAATCATCAACAGGACCGTGGTCAAAAATATCAAATATCGAGCGAACCATACCGCAGGGTAAATGCAAGTGCTAGTGTGCCAACTGAGCAGAGGTATGATCGAATTAGTGGATTTAAGACTAGTACAGTAAATGCAAAGCTAGGCATATTTGTACCGAATGATATTCCAGCAAGAAATGCACATAAACCATGTCAGGCATTTACTTCTAAGATACGCTTTGATACTGAATCAGATTCAATTCGCAACTATGTAAAGAAAGCTGATTCTGTTGTGCATGTAATGAATATCAGATCTTATGGATCTGGTAGGCAGGCAGTTTTATTTAGAGGTAGTAGTTCAGACTTCAAATTATTTACTGGAGCACAATTCCGAGCAACTGGAATAGGTTTTGTAAAAGGTATTGAGCAAGGCGTAATTGCTTATCACATCGGTATCAATGTTAGTCCTGTTACTGCACATCGAGAAAAGTCTCAGGCAGTAGATAATATTCCTCTTAGCATCACAACTGTGGCAGAGGGCAGGCAGGCAACAGTGAGGGGTACAGGCAGTGCCTCCGCAGAAATTAATTTAACCGCACAAGGCAGGCAGGCATCTGGTCAGGCAACAGTGATGCAGGTAAAGATGAGTTTTGTAGCTTTGGGTGAAATGGTCGCATGGGCAAGTAGGGCATCATGGGATGAAGTAAATGTACATTGGGATAAAGCAAAATGAGTGATTTAACAGGACAGGAAATAAAGGAAACATATAAAGACTTGTTGCACATGAACAATGGCAACACTGGAGTTACTTCAGATTTGTCTAGAGTCTTTGATGGGGAGGGCACGGGTAGTGCATTGTATCTTAGTGACACGGAAGCTTCAGTGATGGGTAAGGTAGGTATTGGAACTACGAGTCCTAGTCACGATTTAACTCTTGGGTCACCGACTTCCGCTGGATCGACTGATGACAGATTGAAGATATACAGAGGTGCGGACGATGCGGGTCAAAATCTTGAAATGGGATATAGAAGCATTACCGTCACGCGAGATACAAATGTATTAGCAGATCCGCAATCGACTTTTTCAATCAAGCAAAAAGGTAGTGATGGTGAAAGAGTAGTAATGCAAATCGACCCTTCAGGCAAGGTAGGTATTGGAACTACGAGTCCTGACGAGGCATTGCACATTAAAGGTGATAATAAAAGAATGTTCATCGGAAGTGATGATTATAATTTATTTTCCTTAGGAAGGCGAAGCAGTACAGAGCTAGACACGGCTTACCTCAGCATGATGGACGAGGGTGACCAGAAAGTAGTCCTAGACACTAGCGGTGATTCATATTTTAACGGAGGCAATGTCGGTATTGGCACTACGAGTCCTGAATCAGAGTTGCATATCAAAGGTGACATAACTTTCTCAGGAGGAACGACTCAAAATCAAGGCACAAGGGCTGAAATAGTCCATACTTCGGGAGTTGATGCAAACGGTGACGAATCAAGTAATGATGGGGGTTTATTATTTAGATCTTATGATAATAGTACCGCTGTTGATGCGTTGGCGATAACTCACAATGGCCATGTCGGAATTGGTACTACGAGTCCTAGTGCTAGGTTGAACATAGTTGATGGTCAATCTTCGGTCGCAAGCTCGGCAACTGGGCAGCTTGTATTGCAAAATAGTTCCACGGACGGAGGAAAGTGGGGCATTCACACATCTGCTGGTGGTTGGAATATTGGAGGTGGTGGAAAATTAGGTTTCTTTGCTGACGATAATGCTAATCAGGCAAGAATGGTTATCACGCAGGCAGGCGAGGTAGGTATTGGTACTACGAGTCCTAGTGCTAAGTTGGAGCTAAACTCAGGAAGCACAATTACAACAGCCGATCAGGGATTGGCAGGCTTGAAATTTCAAAATGGATCTTCTAGTATTTCCAATTCTGCATTTATTGACGGCAGAACTGATGTGACTGGAGCAACTGACTATACTGATAAAGTTGGGCTTGCTATATTTACACAAGGTAATGAAGCAATGCGCATCACCTCCGCAGGCAAGGTAGGGATTGGTACTCCGAATCCTAGTGCTGATGCGAATTTAGATGTTCGTGGTAGAGATACTACTTATGTCGCTCAATTTATTTCAACCTATACAGATCCAGGTCATCCCGGCTATAAGGGAATAAAAATTCAAGCAGGCATGGCTAACTCAGGTACAGCTGGAAATAATAAATGGATAGAGTTTTATAATGGTAACGGTTCCACTATTATAGGTGGTATACAAAATACTAGTAATACAACCGTTGCATTTTTTAGCGGATCTGATCGCAGGATCAAAAAAAATATCAATGATACCTCAATCAAGGGCATTGATTCAATTAAAGCTTTAAAATTGAGAAGTTGGGATTGGAATTCAACAGAACCAATGACTTCTGTTGATATTGGTCTTATTGCTGACGAGCTTGAAGAAGTTTATCCAGAGTTGGTATCTAGGCAAAAAATGAAAGGCTGGGAGCATTGCATTGGTGAAGGGGAAGAAGATTTAAAAACGATTCCAACTGAATCTAAAATTACTCTTACTCTAGTAAAGGCCATCCAAGAGCAACAACAAATAATCGAAGACTTGAAGTCTAGAATTGTAGCGCTAGAAGGTGGCAGCCCCGAACCTGACAAGGCAGAAGAACCTGCCGTGGAAGAGGCTTCAGAAGAACCAGTAGCCGAGGAAGCACCTGTAGAAGAATCAGTTTCATTAGGGGCAAGTATTTCAGGGGAGTCACTTACAGAAGTAAGTAATTCAAGAGCAGAAGAATTATAATTTTAACAAACCAAGGAGGATAATTAAATGGCACAAGCTACAGATTACACAGAAAATAAAGTCCTAGAAGGGCTTATCAATGGAACACAGATAGAATTATCTAGTGGTAAACCATACATTGGCTTACTCACCTCTGCACCAACTGACAACACTGGTGGTGTTGAATGTTCTGGGCAAGGATATGCGCGAGTCAGGGTAGGAGATCCATCACAAGGTTCTTTCGTTATCGGAACCGCAGGGTCAGCTACTAATGACGATGAGTTTCGTTGGAGCGATGCAGAAAACGCATGGGGATCAATTACCCATATTGCACTCTATGATGCAGCATCTGGTGGAAACATGTTGATCTACGGACAACTTACATCCCCAGTCGAGATTGGCACTGGAGACATCTTTAAGGTTCCACCTAGTGGCTTTACAATCCAAATAGACTAATCGAATTATTTTGGTTTGTTATGAATTTCCATCCTCTTAGCCAAGTCAGCTAGGAGGGTGGTTGTTTGCTTATGTCCGAAGGAATATCAGAGAACTCAAGCTTGAAAACCAATACTGGCTTTGCCTTGAAGCTAATTGGAGGTGTGGTGTTTTGTGTGTATTCTGGAGCAATGATTTTCGCTCGCATCAATACTCTGGAGATGGAGATCCTTCGCCTTCAGCATGAAGTTGAGCTTAATAGCGAGTTTAGAATCAAATGGCCTAGAGGTGAGTTGGGTGCATTACCAGACGATGCGGAGCAGAATATGCGACTAGCATTTCTGGAGAAGCAAGCAGGTAAGCATGACCAGTTGCTAGAGAAATTGCGTTACGGAGGGTCCGAGTGAAATGGGTGAGATACTGGTCATGTTTCTTACTGGTGGAGGCTCGACTGCAATGGGTGCTATTCTCAAAGGTGTGTTTGGGATGGTTTTTGAAGCTAGGAAGCAGAAGCATGACCTTGAGCTTGCGAGAGAAAGTCGTGCGAATGATAATTTCGTTAGACTGCAAGAGTGCCTCGCTAAAAGCGGTTCTTCAGAATCTACTAATCGTGTGCGTAAGTTACTTGCATGTATTGGTGTCAGTTCTTTGTGTTTTTCAATTATCCTGTGCACGATCTTTCCCAGTGCAGAATTGGTCGTACTCTCAAACGCAACAGGAGAAGGTAGAACAGAAATCCTTTTTGGACTCCTCAGTTGGCAATCTCCCCAAGAACCAATCCAAATCACTTCTGGCCACATCTCCCTTATGGGAAACCTCACTATCCTTCCATGCATTTTGGGATTCTATTTTGGCCCCAGTCCAAGACGATAAATAATGGACATTAATTTTATATTCCAATTGATCTCTGGTTTACTCATCGCAATGGGTGGGTTTATCTTAAAGGGTGCATTCAATTCGTTAACCCAGCACGATAAAAGAATTAACAAGCTTGAAGTAGACATGGCTCGCAACACTGCTGAGAATGAAAGTTTATTCAAGAGACTAGATAATATTGAGTCAAAATTAGACAGGCTGCTGGAGGGTCGGCATGGCAAGGTATAGGTCATTTGGTCAGCTAGATGATCCTTATGTAGAGGATGGTGATCTGAGCTTTAATGGGCTGGATATGTACACCAGTCCCACCTTGCTAGGAGCAGGTATGTTGCAACTAGCAGAAAACATCAGAATTGATGGAGGAGTTATTTTTTCAAGGAAAGGAATGACAAAGGTATACGATACCAATCGTGGACATGCCCTCAAACTATTTTCTGACCCAGATGGTAATGAGGAATTGATTGTTATCAACAGATACAGTCTGTACAACAGCACAGGTCAATTGATCTCAAATTATGGGGCTGGCCTGATCTACGATGTCGGTGAGCAAGTAATACCTGTGCAGGCATTTGAGAAGTTATTTTTGTTTGCAGAAGGAAGAAGACCAAGGGAGTGGTCAGGTGTAACAGGAGAGGACACTGTGGAGTTTAGTAGTGTGCCTGCTGATAATTCAGTAGACTTTGTTTGTCCAAATGCAGGATTCGGTAATTACATGTCTAATCGTCTAGTCGTTCCTAAAGCTGACGATTCCAGCACTACTGTTGCATTCAGTGATACTTTTGAGCCAAACCAATTTGATAATTTAAACACTTACTTCTGTAACAAGGGGACTAATGACAAAACCTTAGCGGTAATTCCCTATGCAGAAAACCAAGCACTTATCCTAAATAATAAAAGTATTCATATCATAAATGGTACGCACTTTTTGGGAGATAGTTCTACTAACTTTGAGATCACTAGACAGTACGGAGTAGCTGGGAGTAAAGCATATGTCCAGAATGGATCGTACATTTATTTTATTAGCAATGAAGGTAACATACAGGTTTTAGTTCCTTCATCCGATCCTGCAAAAGGTCTTGGTTTAGCAATTAGTAAAGTGACTTTAGATCAGGAGCCATTGAGCAAGCCCGTGACTCCAGTGATAAATAGAATTAATTCTAATGCTCTGGACAAGTGTGTGGTACACTACCACAAGAATAAAGTTTATTTTGCAATTCCGATTGATGGTGCTGTCCAACCCAATGCTATCTTAGTCTACGATTCTTTGCTAAGTACATTTATATCCCTAGATACATTTAGTAACTCTGGGCAGTGGATCATAGATATCGAAAGCTGGGGTGATGACATGTATCTACTGACTAACCAAGCACTGTACAAATATGAAGACAGTGATAGTCAGCAAGATGATACATATAATTTTGTGACTAAATTTAAGACCAGAAATTATTTACTGGGAAGTAGAGGAATTAAGAATTTTAAATCTGGGTCCATTTCTTACACGGTCTCTAATGGGACCAAGCTGAAGGTTGATGCAAACACTGTAGACCCAGATGAATCGACTACAGTGAAAGACGAAACTTTTTCCGCATCAGGTGATGCAATAGCTAGGTTCAATCTACGGAAGCGTGGATACAGTTCATCCATAGAAGTCACCTCTGAGTATCAACCAGCTAAGTATAAGAGTGTGCATCTAGAGGCATCCTACACCAGCAATACAGTGGGGGATTTTGAGTAATGGCTAATAAGGCAACAGTTACTCTAGATAATGCTCCAGTTGGGATTGAGTTTAATCCTGAGCTACTTCGCAGGAATGTACTCCCAGAGGTAACGGTTCCAACAGATCTAGTCGGTAATGTCACGATGGACACTGTGCAGATTACCAATGATCTTACAGTTACTGGAACTATTACCAGTCCGAGCATACGGACATTTCTGAGGCAACTGGATGATGTGGATGATGCCAATCCACAAGATTTATCAATTTTACAATACGATCTCACTCAAGAAAAATGGGTGGCACGAACAGAAACAGAATTTTTTGATGCTACTATAGATGCTGGATTTTCTGACACTGTTTATGTGCAAGCATTCGATTTAGATGGAGGTTTTGCGTAATGGCATATCGCAGGATTGTTTTACGGAGAGATTTTGCTAGTAACTGGCAAACCAACAACCCAGCCTTGCGTCAAGGTGAGGTGGGAGTTGAAATTGACCAGTCTGGTAGTGGATACAATCGTATGAAAGTAGGAGATGGTTTTCTTTCGTGGAATGACCTGCCTTACATCGATGATGCAGGGTTGGACATTATACGAACTGAATATGGGGATGAAGTAACATTTGAGTTAGGTCTGAACACAACATTAATATAGGAGAAAAAATAAATGGCAGCAACTGATATACTGGGAAAGATTGGTGAAAAAGTAGGATCGCAGATCAATACTTTAAGCACTGATCTTAGCACAAATTACGCAACTAAAGTAAGCTTAGGAAATACAAATACAAATGTATCCACTAATGCGTCTGACATTGCATCACTTGATAGCACGAAAGCAGATAAAGTTTCACTCGCAAACTATGCGGATGGTACATCTGTTTTTAGCTTAATTAAAGGAACAAGAGCAGAACTTGGTGAGCTAAAAGTTTCTGGTCAAATGACTGTGGTTAATACACAGACAGTTGAAGTGTCTGATAACTTTCTTGAGCTTAATAAAGCCGAGGATGGTACAGAAACAGCACAGACTTCTGGTATTAATATCAATCGTGGATCTAGTTCCGACAAAGCATCTCTGACTTGGGACGATGCGGTATCCAAATTTAAACTTCTCTTAGGTACAGGTGACGCAAATCTTACGGCAGGAACAATCGAGGCTAACCTGACTGGAAATGTTACTGGTGACCTGACTGGATCTGTTGACGCAACTGCATCAGGTAAGACTGTAAAAGTTAGCTCAGGTGCTGGCTTACTGGTCAACAATGTTGAGCTTGGTGACTATGCCAGTTTTGAGACTGAGTTCTTAGCGAATCTATAATGTCGATTCTTGGACAGATCGGGGCCAAGGTAGGGACTGAAATAAGTTCCCTGTCTGGTCGCGTTTCTGCCCTAGAGTCATCTGATAGTTATTCTGAGACTACTTATACGAATGGAGTCGTAAGTCAGATTACAACTTGGTCTACATCTAGTAAGTCCAACCTTTTGCAGACAAAAGTGTTTACCTACACTAATGGATTATTGACTCAGATTTTAGTAACCGATGGCTCAAACGCTACGGAGTTAACACAGACATTCACTTATGACTCTGAGGAAAACTTAGAATCGATTACAAAGGATTACGCATAATGACTTGGACTTACACAGCTTCCTCCCATTCATCGGGTAATAGAAATGTATTATCAGTAGTCGCTGGAACTACAGAGAATGATCTGAGTGGTTTAGTGGGGCTGACGGGTGTAACTCATTACATAAACGAAAACCATATTGATGTTTACGAGATAGCCGCTGATACAAAAATAGTAATAAATGGCACTTTATATCACGATCCTGATACTGAGATATTAATCATGCATCATACCAATGCAGGTTTGAGTAATTCAACTGCAACAAATGCCATGAATATTAGCGGAACGAATGCAAATCCAGCGTTTTATTATTATGGCACTACTCGTACTAATTCAACTAGAGGTACATCGACTAACTCAAAAAGCACGGGATTAATCTTTACGGGTGCTAGGATTTCTAATTGGCATCCGAGTGACGCTTGTATGGGCGGTGGTGGCGGTAACTCTAGCTTTGTTGGTAGAGGCGGTGTGATTTTAACAGGTAGACCTTGTACGGGGTCAATGAATCTTGATGTTATTGGAACTACTTGGAGAGGCACTACATCTTCACTTGAGTGGCGTAATCCATTCGGTAATGCCAATGGTTCATTCGACGGTACATTTGATGGAGTTGCAGTTTTGCTTCCAGCTTTCAACGCTACTTTTAAGTTTGCAAACTCGTCTATTGGTGAGGTTATTAACCAAGGTGTAATTACTTACCACACGCTCCGTGAGTTCGATGTTTCTCAGAATATTAACGACTACGACATTGGTTCAGACGGACAGACTAATCAGTCTCACCGAGAGTACGAAGTCATAAACTCCGCTACAGGTACAGATGTGGTCAAGATGTGGAGAGATACTAGAGGATCAGTAGGTCAGCGTGGAGTGGTTGCCATCAAGAAGGAAGTCTCGTTTAATTTTAAAGATGCGAGTGGAACAGCGATAGAAGGTTTGAAACTATATCTTGAAGACAATCCATCCACTTACGCCAAGAATGCGACATTTGTAAAAAGCAAAGCATTTGATACAACCAACGGATACACAGCGTCAGGTGACTCGCCTATTACGAGAGGTACAGTAAATGCCAATGGTGATATGGTTTATGATTACAGTACGCCCGAAGTCTACAATAAAACTTCAGATGCGAATGGTAATGTAGCAAAATTTGAGGTACTCACAGGAGTACAGATTCACGAATATACAACCACAGATTCGGATGGTGCGACTGAATATGGAATACATTTTCACAACGGGAGTTGGCGGCTAAGTAGTTCCGACTTGAGAGCCGCGATTTACGCTGATTGGGACACATCAAACTTCGGAAACTTTTATCGTGTAGACCGTCGTTCAGACTCCAATACAAACGCTGATGACTTCACATTTAAGTTTTGTTCATATGGACATTCATTGTCCTCCTCAACCCAAGTACTCAAAGGACTAGGTGAACTAAGTATTAACTGGGTGTTATTTGATGACTTAACAATTTCTGAGTCAGATAAATCTTTAGTGGATGCTTACACTGATATCGAGAGTCCAGAAAAGTTTTACGATAAAGCTAAAGCATATCTCACTGACAATTACGCTGGTGAAGCCGCTACAATCGTAGCTCGATCAGGAAATGAAATTGACCTTGGTTCTTATAACTTGGTTATCGATTCAAGTGCTTCTTCGGCATTTGCATTCGATGGTTCAACGATCACGATTAAAGCATCTACATTTGTGGGAAATCTGACAACCACTGGAGTCATTACACTCACTAATTCAAATGTCCAAGGTAGGTATACTGATGCTAATGGAACAAACATTGTTCTGGAATATGCAGTGTCCAATATACAAGCAGGAAGCACTCTCCAGATTTACAATGTCACAAAATCGCAAGAGGTAGTTAATCAAGTAATCTCTGGAACATCAACCAGTGGCACTTACACTACCTCGCAGATCGAGGCAGGAGATAATGTCCGTATTCGTCTGACTTGCCAAGCAGGAGCAGAAGCATTTCTTCCCTACGAGGCATTTGGTGTGGCAACCAGTGCAGGAATTTCATTCATTGCAGACCAACAAGCAGACACTGTTTACAACGACAATGGTATAGACGGAAGCACTATCACTACACTCACTGCTGACTATCCGAATGTGCAGATAGATATCTCTGATGGTGATGGGGTAGCAGACTCCAGAGAGTTGTATGCATTTGCGGTCTACCAATCCACTACACCCACTGGGATCGAGAATTGGTTTAATGCGATCACTGCAATCAATGCAATGAACTATCGCATAAATGTGAGTAATGCAGATATAAAACTTCAGAACACTGGAAGCACTCCACTAGTAATCAGTGGTGCTAGAATTTTCCGTAGCGATGGAACAAGTGTTCTTTATGCACAGGCAGGAGACCAACCAATGGTTCAGGATACTGGAGAACTCGTACAATATATATCACCACAATTAGACACTGCTATGAATAGCAATACAAAACTGGATGGGGTTTCCAAGAACACAAAATTAATCCCTGCCTTATTATGATAGATTATTGTCAGGCAGAAGATGAGGTAGCCAAAAATCCAGAGGCTCAAGATTGGTGTAAAATTGTAGCTGCTGGAAATGTCGATGCATACAATTTTGCATGGAGACTCTGGTGTTTCAATCACATGTTTGATGATTTGGTTGACCAAGATAAGCAGCCAACAAAAGAACAAATATTTTACGAGTTAGTAGAATTTGTAAAAGAAATTTCATTCAATCCATTTTACAATACTCACAAAGAATCCATCTTTCCATTGCTAGTAAGTCTGGCCAATAGAACGCTTGACGGTGATGAAATGGAAAAGAGTGAATCTGAATGGGACAGGCAAGTTGCTTGCGTTGTAAGATGTGGTGACCTCGATGTGTTTTTGCATATTGCATACCTAGCAGGCGGCTGGGACCACATGAGAAAATTAAAAAATCTAAGAACCTACGATAAGGGGGAATAAGCTATGGGAATGTACGGAGGATCTCCACCACCACCAGTAACAAATAATTACCAAGAGTCGATGCGTGAAGCATTGGAGGCTCAGATTGAATTATCACCAGATCTCTACAAGGCAGAAGCTGATCCACAGACAGGTCGTAAAGCTTATGCTAAGCTTGATGGAGAGATTCAAAGAGAAGCACTTACAGGAGCAAATGGAATCGCATCATTACTTGGTGGTGATCAAAAATATCAATTCGCGGATGGATATCGTAAGGCAGGGTATGATGCTGGTGGTAATTTCTTAGGTGCCAGTAAGCTAGAACAAGACTTGATGCAGAGAGGTAAGGCCGACAATCTACAGCAAGATATTTCTTTAGCTCAAGCAAACCAAAATGCATTAACCACTGCATTGCGAGGTGGGGCTACTGGTAAAATGCAACAAGCGATTAATAATTTTACCACAAAGGCAAATCAGACTAGCACTCCTTTAGGCATAGAGAAGAAGATGGGGGTTACTGGTACAGTCGATGCATTAAAGCGTGATGTAGGCGAAGTAGGTAGCTATTACACTGGGCAAAACGATAAGATTAAAGCAAATCGTTTTGGGCATGATGTAACATCTCAAAATGTTCAAGCACAAGGAATCAGTGCAGTCCCACAAGTTACAAGTTCTCCCATATATGGTGCTAGTCAAGTATCGTCACAAAATGTAAGCAATCAATCTGTAGGTGCAGAATCCATAGGTGACCTAGGAGGTCTAAGATCAACTCTATCAAGTCAAGCAATGTCTGACTTGGCTTTAGGAGGTAATTTGTCTGATGGAGAAAGAAGGCAAATTGAGCAGGATGCACGGGCAGCAGCATCTGCAAGGGGCAGGGGCAGGGATGTTTCTGCTATTGTTGATGAAGTGTCTAATCTTGAAAGTGCAAGAAGAGATAGGCAGAACGAACGGAGACAGTTTGCACAGGGAATTGCTGGACAAGAAGCACAGTTGCGTGAGAGTGATGTTGGCAGGAATTTGCAAGCCAACTTGGCCAATCAACAGGCGAATTTGCAAGCCAACTTGTCAAATCAAAATAGTTCATTGCAAGCTGGGTTGGCTAACCAACAGATGGATATGCAGGCTCAACTTGCTAACCAGCAGGCCAGTCAAAGAAGCCAGCAGGCTAATCAAAGTGCAGACTTGCAAAGACAGCAAGCTAACCAGCAGGCAAATTTACAAGCTGGATCAATGAACCAGCAAGCTAACTTACAAGCACAGCAGGTAGAGTTGCAAAATAGGCAAATGATTGAGGACCGAGACCTGCAAGCAAAAGGCATGGAAGCAAATAGGTTGGCACAACTTAATCAAATGAGACAAGCTGGCGAGGTTGCTAATATCCAGACGCAAATGGATCTCGGACGGATGAAAGTCGCTACTAGGCAAAACGATCTTGATAGGGATATTGCAATTGACCAAATTAATAAGCAGATGGAAATGCAGGGTCTGGGAATGGATCGAGCCGCCCTCCAGAATTTAATTAATGTTGAGCAAGCTACAAGTGCTGACGCATTTATGGCGATTACTGGCCGCCCAAGTGGGCAATCTATGACCTCTGGGCAAAGTGCATTTGGTAATGCAACTGGTGCTTTAGGTGCTGGGCCAACGCTTTACAATCCTGCACAGGGTGCTGAGTTTATGGCAAATCAATCATCTATGCTGAACTCATACAATGCAGCCACATATGGTGCAGACCAAGCAATGATGGGATCAATCATTGGTGGTGTTGCTGGTGGACTTGGTGCATTGGGAGGTGGATATTTATCCAGACCTGCTTGTTGGGTAGCAAGAGAAGTTTACGGATCTCATAATCCAAGATGGGTAATGTTTAGACACTGGATGCTTAACATCAGTCCGTTCTGGTTCCGTGCAGTTTACCTCAACTTCGGTGAAAGGTTTGCCAAGTTCATAAAAAACAAACCAAGATTAAAGGCACGAATCCGCAAATGGATGGACTCAAAAATTCAGGAGGATAAATAACATGGCTTCCCCATATTTCCAGCAAATCAGAGTGCAGCAACCTGACTTCTCGCCAATCACTAGAGGGGCAGAAGCATATGGAAGGGGTATAGGGGAAGCCTTTCGTGCGTTCGGTCAACTAGGTAGTTTGTACTTTCAAGAAAAAGGTTTTGAGCAACAAATTGCAGACTACATAAAAACTGATTTAGGTAAACAAATGCTTGGGCAAGCTGGTGTGCAAATAAACACAGATGACCCTAAAGAGACCATTAAAATGGCAAAGGGTTTAATTAAATCGCATGGTGGTTTCCAAGAGTTCCAGAAATCAATGCAATTAAAAATGCAGGAGGAGCGAAATGCTCAACAGCAGCAGCAGCAAAACTATTTATTTGAGCAACAGAAACAAGAAATTAATGCCAAGCTGGATCATTTCAATAGAATGTCTGGGGCAGTAAAGAATCCAAGAGTAGAAGAACTTGATGGAGGAATATCATCAATCAGAACTGAGATAAGCATGTATGCTGAAATGCTAAGAGATGGAGAGATTACTGCGGATGAGTATAGAGATAAATTTAATGATTTAGATACCAAAAAGAGCAGATTGATAAAGCAAAAATCTGCTATTCCAAAAACAATTCCAATGAATGAATTGGACCCAGATAAATTTGCGGCTGCATATGGTCCAGTAAATTCACCTTACCAAGCAATGCTCAAGGCAGGAGCAATGAGACAATTGCAAGAGAGGAAAGATAAAATGCAGCTTCAAAGCATGGACACTGTTGAGCAGGCTTTGCGAGTAAAAAACTTACGGGATGAAGAAAAGGCTGCTGACATGGCACCAAATTTTAGACCAGACACTCGCATAATTTTTGACGAAGGTGAAGCGATGCAAGGGATACAGGACTGGGCTAAAGATAACAAAGTTCAGTTAAGTTCTGAGCAAATGGAAAAAATGAAGCAGCAGTATACCATTGTTGCTCCAAAAGAAATATTGTCGGAAAAAAGAAGCTACGAGAAGGACAATAAGATCAATGAGGCAGATATGGTTATCCGTAATGTGGAACAATTAATGACCTTAATAGATGCTAAAAAAGATGTTGGTGATGTTGCTGCCGTAGTAAAAATGGCAAGATTACTTGAGCCTGTAGGTATATTGACCGAGCCAGACATTCAAAGATTTAGTGGTGCCCAGTCAGTAATGAAAAAGATTGAAAAAGCAATAAGTGTTTCTGCGACTGGTAAGCTTCCAGATTCCAGCAGAAAAGACTTACGAGATGCAGCGGAAATACTTAGAGACACTGCATTTAAAATAAAAATTGCTGGCACTGAATCTGCAATAAATGAAATTTCAAATTCATATGTAAATCCAAATGACCCATATTATGGAAGCTTTAAAAAACAAATAAGGGAAAGATTTTTCAGTGAAGAATACAACAATATCCCTAAAGCTTTTCTAGATACTTACGGCAAAGAAGATTCAAGTAAATCTACTAAAGATTCTGACGATGATGGAAACATAAGTATCATGCACGAAGGCAAAAGAAAGGTAGTGAAATTATTGAGAACACTACCAACTGGCCAGAGGGTTGTTTCGATAAATGGTGAACAAAAAATAATAGATCCCAAAAAGTGATGCAGGATTTACTTGAGGCCCGTGACCCTACTCCAGAGGAGTTGGAATTAATTAAGCAAGAAGAAGCCAAGGAAAACTATGTAAATAAAATGGTAGCACTGCCTATGCCCAAGCAGGGTAGTAAGATACCATTAGAGGGTGGAGGTTATACGCAAATAGATCCTTTGCTTGCAAACAAACCTTTTGAAGCACCAGTTGAAGAAGAAGCACGGGATATTACTATGGATGATATCTTGCAAGATTATGAAACATTCAAATATTTCAAACTGTCTGGTGAATTAAAATCAAAAAAGGGTGCTGGTGAAATGATCATGGATGGTGCCAAGATGATCGTTGAGGATATGGGACATGCCGCAAAGACTTGGCCAGAAAGATTTCTTTCCAATTTTGGAATAACGATGCTGCCGCTAAATGATTATATTTCCATCCCTGTTATTGGCACTCCATCTGGAATGACCAGTGAGCAGAAAAAGAAATTTGAGGAAGCAAAGAAAAGAAAACGGGCAAAGGCAGTGGCAACTCAAAACCAGATGCTGGGTGATATTAAGTTGAACACTCAAATGCTAATAAAGGGGGGTAGTAGGGTTATAGATATGCTTACCTCAGATGATGACTCGGAAGAAGATCTTCGTAGCTCATATGAATTTTGGAAGAAATTAAATGAAGTAGAAAAACATAGACAAACAATATACTTAGAAAACACTGCAAGTTGGATGACCGCAGGACTAGACCCAGAAATTAAAGAAATGATTCTTAGTGGAGAGGTCCAGCCAGATAGAAAAGCAGCCACGGGTGGTTCTATGATTGCAGACCCATGGAACTTTGTACCGTTTGGTGCAGGCTTAAAGGGCGGTAGTGCTTTTTTTAATAAAATTATGAGGGGACCGCAGATTGCAATGGTTAATGAAACCAAAGATGCAATTCTTAAACAAGCGGTTATAAAGAAAGCTTTAGAGCTTGGCGAGTATGCAGGTAAAGGTGCATTTGGTAAAGGGGCAGAAGCTGCTGAAGCACAGATAAAAGCACTAGATGGAATCATTTTGGAGAATCTAGACAAGATTCAAACAATGGCCCGTCCCCAGCGTGAAGCAATGCTTAGAGCAGCAGAGGTTTTACCAGCAGGCAATCCACTTAAACAACTTATTCAATCTGAGATTAAGGGTATACCAGTTAAGGGTAGAAGAACTTTTGGTGGAGTGGTTGCAGGTAGCGGAATGGTTGTCACTGGCAAGACGATAGAGGGAGTGGGTAATGCTATTTCTTTCCTTAAAGATTTGGCCCCAGAAACTGCAATTACTATTGCCATGAAGATGGGCATTCCAGAAGAGAAAGCAGTTCAGCTTTTTCAAAACGGCATGGCATCAAAGCTTTTAAAATACGGAGCCGCAGGATCTGGTACTTATGCACTCACAGACTTTTTAACAGATGACGAGATGCTATCTACCATGGCTACTGCCACAGTTCTTGGCTTGCCGTTTCTCGCAAGGTACGGAAGGGATGCTGCACTGCTAGGTAGAGAACTGATGGAGCCTGCCACTGAGCTTAATTACTTTCAGCGATTAGGGGCCAATGGCAGGGAAATGATCACAGACAGGATCATTGATCGAGATACATTATTTGGCACTGTTAGAAGCACTGCTGAAAAAAGTTTTAAGGCAGGGGAAGGCAAGCTTCTTAATCGCATCTTATCACCAAGAGGACAGTTATCTACTGGCACACAGGGTGTGGTAGATATGCTTAATGCCACAAAGATAGGCAGGACCGTAGAGAGTGCAGGAAGGTTGGCAAATCAAACGGCAAAGGGTGCCGCAATTGGTGGATCATTTGGATATGTCGCTGGGGGTGGAGAGCAAGAAGAAGCCATGTATGGAGGCATTGGTGGGGGATCTGTTTTCGGAGGAGGTGCCTACACTGCTAGTAAACCTTTTAGAATGGTTGGTGGGAAAAGTGCTGCCGAGATATCACAAAGGCGGCATGGTAGTTATCAGTATTTTGTCAAAAATTTACTACCCTCTGGCATGAAGGAATCATTTTCCTCAATGTCTAAGGCCAACCAGATTGCATATGCAAATGCTGCGATGTCTTATAAAGATACCGTGTTTAATTTTAAGTCACTCGGTGCAGATGGTAAGGGTGGAAGACAGTACCGTGTAGATGGAACCGCATACATAGAAGTTAACACTGATTCTGCATGGGCAATTGAACCACTTCTGCGGCATGAGATAACTCATTACCTTGAGGAAACGGGCGGCTCAAGACAGTTTACAGATCTTCTGCTAGGTAATCATCTGCTTGAGAAAAAAGGGATCTTTACGCTCGTTGATGATGCAGGAAAGCCTGTGATGAGAGAAGACGGGAAGGGCTACAAGACAAACAAAAAACTGGATGACTTTAAATACGAGTACGGAAAATTTTTCTTTGAGCCAGACAAACCAAGGCAAGAAGTTATTGATCTAATTCCAGATGATGTAATTGCCCGTGAGATTGTTGCTGAACATGGTGCTGACTTTTTCTTATCAGATAGCAGGAGATACAGGGATTTGCATGAGGGACCAACTGGTGCATTGATGCGAGCATTGGTTGAATCTCCCATGCTTAAAAATAAAACTTTGCTGCGGAGCATGATTGCCAGACTGGGCGGCACCTTTCGTGCAGATGGAACATTGCAATCACCTAACGGTGTTTTTGGGCAGATGCAAAGAATACCTGCGGTCACAGAATTAATTAGGAAATACAATCGTGAGATAGAAGGACTGTCCAAAGAGCAGGTCCAGAAAAAGTTTCCAATAGATGAAGGTCAAAATGTAATTGATATTTCTGGTGCTGAGTTTGCAAAGAATCCAGAGTTAATAGAGCAGCTACGGGCAGGGACTATAATGAGGGTGGATGAGAATGGAAACATTGTCCCAGACACTGCCATGACTCCAGCCCAGCAAAGGAAATACAATCAAGATTTTAGTCAAGCATTACTGGATGCAGTCAAGCGTAAGGATGAAGCAGATGGTTTACCTGCTGGTCATATTCGTGAGAAAGAAAATGAAAAGACTAAAGCGATATCATTTGAAGGTAGATTCATTGATGAAAGTATTATTGATGAAGTTGCATCACAAGGCGGCTGGAACAAAGCACAGATAGATTTGTTTAAAGAAATTAATTTGTCCCTAAAAAACGGGACAAATGCCAAGGGTGGTTCTGATTGGTTAATTAGTTATTTTAAGGCTACTGGAAAAGGTGGTGGGAGATATGTAAATGCAAAGGTCCAGCATGTTCTTGAGGTTCCTTACGGAATAGAGATTACGCAAAAAGGAAACATCAATATCCGCACGGTCAATGTTGATTCTCTGTACAAAAATATTGATAAAGTTTTCCGTCAGCAGCAGGCCGAGGTCACCCGTCTATTTGGAACATCAAATCCAAAAGATGCGTTCATGGATGCTATGCATCAATACCATTTAAATCATGGTGAGGGCAGGCACGGTTGGTTTAATCTAGATGCTGATCCAGCAATTGCTAAACAGAAGATGAATTTTATCAATGCAATGTTTGGTAAATCATCCAAAGCACATGTTGATGCAAACCCATGGCTTGCTGCATTAGATTCTGGAGCGAAGAGCAAGCAGCCAAGGCCCGTGTATCGCAGCCGCAGAATTGAAAGAATAGGTAAGGCTGATCAATTGACAGGGCAAAGGCATGTAGACCCTGTAAAGATCATTAACAATCTTATGCCGCCAAAGGCAGAGGATATGGTGCAGGCAAGGACAAAGTCTGGCATGGAAACTATATCTACAAGGGATGCAGTCCAACGAGGGGATGTGGACCAAATAAATATGTCCATGGCTGGGCGGCCTCAGTTTTTTGGGAAAGATAAAGATGGTAAGTTTGCTTTCTTAGATGATGCTTTAGCAAAAGAGGGTGTAGAGAAACTAGGTAATGCCCTCAAAGAAAAAGATATGCAAAAGCGTATTACCAAGGGCTGGGAAGCAGTTACAAATACAAGCAAGGCATTTAAGGTTCCCACCACTAAATCAAAAAATATTGAACGGATAGTCAAGCAAGCATCTGGTGGTAAAATAGTACACCGTCCATTTAAAAATACAGATGGAGAAGGTTTTTATTTAATCCGAGCAGAAGATGACGGATTAAAAAATGATCAGCTTATAGATTACATTTTTGCATACGAAGATAAATTGATGACCGAGATAGATGGTTATGGTACTCTCAAAGTGGATTCATCTTCTGCGCCAGAACAAGGTAAAGGGTTTGGTTTCACTGCATATCAAATCTTACTGGATTATGCTGCCGCTAATGACTTGGTTTATGCACCAAGTGCTTTATCTTATATTAATCAAATTAGATCACTTTCTGCTATGCTTTCCAGTGCATTAAAACATAAGTCAACAAAGCACTTAAAGCCAAATGTAGATAATGGTTTTTCTAGGTCAGAAGTAGAAGCATTTGGTAAAGACTACGAGCAAGATGTTGCTTTACTTGCAATGTCAGAGTTGTCCATGGTCAGAGAAAGATTCAAGGAAATTGACGATTTTGACTACAATTTTAAAACAGGTAAGTTTTCTGAATTTAATAAACCAATTACAGACAAAAGATTGCAGGAGCAATTAATGGCCGATGATCGAATTGATGGAACTTACCCAGCAGAAGATGGAGTTGGCCTTACTACTGCAAAAAGGGCAATCATTACAAATAAGCTTTTCCTTGCACAAGTTAAAGACCAAGGCCCAGTAACTAGCAAGATTTTCGACACTGGCAATATTGATGGTATTGCATACATGCCGCCAAAGCCTCCATTTCAGACTATCTCTACAGATGTAATAAAAAACTTAGAGGGTGATAAGAATGCGATTCAAGCAAAGCTTACAATGGCAGACTATCCAGAGAATCCATATCAAGATTCAGTCGCATTACCATCCCGTATGGGAGTGGTTAACAATAAAGTTTCTGGCATGTTTAAGTCCTATGATGATGTTACCAATTTGATTAACAAACTCGTAGACAAAATAGAATATTATAAGAAGAAATATCCAGAGTTTACAAAGAGGACCGCAAGCTTTTACTCAGACATGGGTAAGACTGCATTTGATATGGCAAAGTTCGTTCCAATGAAGGGCCGCAGCCAATATGACATTGCAGATTTGCAGCTTAGATTCTTAGCCCTTGGTTCACCTCGTAGTGCAGTAGCTGCCAACATGACAAAGTCTGGACGGTCAATCATGGGTCATTACACTGGGATCTCTGGGCACAAAATTAATCCAGTTGACCAGCAAGTGGCTGCACAAGAGACCGCACTGGACTGGAAGGCAGGAAAACATTTTGAGGTGCTAGATCCAGACCGCAAGGGTGCCAGCGATAAGGTAAGGAATTTCTACCTTAATGGATTGGCCGAGCTTATTGATTTAGCTAAAGCAGACACCAGTGAGGGTGCCGCTAAAGCCGCAAGTGAATTGATGCACAGGGCAGCAGTTACCTTGGATCTCATAAAGCCAAAGGAAAAGCTTACACCACAATTAGAAGCCAAGCTGAACAAGCTGCTTGACGGTCTGGCAACAGTTGACATGTGGGACATGGCAGCCAAGGAATATGCTCACCCAGCTTATGTAATTAAGTCTGGCCGTGACACTCCTAATGCTAAACCGTTTCTTTGGTCCATACCGAAGCACCGTGTTATTTCAACAATGGCCGAGAGTGGCACGAACTGGAAAGCGGCAAAGAAGGATATGAAAATTGACAGTGCTGCGGAAATGAATTTTCAGCAGGCCAACGCATTGCAGGTTGATAACATTAATAACTGGAACGAAACCACATGGGCAGAGAGAAGCAAGAAAGGTTTTGGTGAAGAAACGAAATGGTCCTACTACAAAAAGAATGACGAAGGTGGACTGACTCCGCAGGGTGGAGGACCATTGTATGATGCCCACCAGACTGTTGATGGACTCATTGCAGACATGCTTAACAAAAGAGGTCACGCTTCATTCTTTGGTAAACAAAAACTGGTTGCTAGAAATGCACAAGAGATCCTCTGGGCATTGACTAAATTTGAAAACCCACTGGAGTCTAACCAGCAGCTTGTTTTATTCGGTGATCGCTTCCAGCATTTCAAGCAGGCAATGCAGCCGCTGCTCGCTGGAAAGGGTCTAGATCCAAAAAAGATTTCTAAGGAAGCACAGGGCATCTTGGGGGCCATTCTTGACACTTACAACAAGACCGCAGACCAGAAGTTTCCATTTGAAGTGGATACATGGGGTGACTCTGCAAATGCAAAGGCAGTACAGGACAAGATCGGCCAACTTGGTGGAGAAGACAGGAGTCTGGGGGTCCAGAAGATTACAGATGCGGTAGCAGATCAACTGGGTGCCGAGGTACAAAAGATTGCAGACCAATACGGGGAAGAATTAGTGGTCCAAAATGTACAAAGAGGATTTGGAGGTTATACGGAAGATGGTGCCGCAGCAGTGACTCCTAACATATCTATGACCATGCGAGGAAACCCAGAGACCGTGCGGTCAGTGATGATGGAAATTTCCAGTGCTTTAGACCAAGCAGATGGTAATGTTTTTAGGCAGCCAACAATCATTGAACTGAATGATCCAAAGACTAAATTCAATCAAACAATATCATTTCAGACTAAAGGTCTAACTAAGCAGCAACAGTCTGATTTCTTTATGGACTTGAACAAACTCAAGGACCAAGACGGTGAAGCATTTATAACAGGGTTCACTAACACTGACGCTGGAATGTTTATTGGTGATCAATATTATAAACCTAATCGATTGCATGATGAGATTAAGGCAAATATCCAAGCGATAGATAAGGTTATGAAAAAGCATAAGGTGAAAGGGTTTGAAACCCACCAGTTGGTAGCAGAAACATTTGCCAGAGGTGAGAGGACTGGGCCTAGATCATCTTTTCAAAGAGGGGTGCATAATCTTATCAAGAGTAAGGTTAGGAATGCACAGGGCAGAAAATACAATGGCCTCCCAGAGGTGCCCAGTCAATTGCAGCGAGTAATTGATGGTATGCACAACTTGAGTAAGCAGGAATTATCTTCTGGTGAATTAACAAAAGCCAAGGAAGGGCTGGCATCTGCACTGGATCTTCTTCACATAGAAAACATTATTGATGAAGATACGCACAAGGCTCGCAAGGATGATCTCAAGGAATACACAGACAAAATAAAGGCCAAGAAAAACCCAGTGGCACCAAAGATTGAAAAGAAATTATTGCAGAGATTAGATGACCCAAAGACAACCAAGTCTAAAAAGAAAAATATACTTTGGCACATGCGGTCTGGATATTTTGGGCCGACTCAATTTAAGAACAAGGCCAAGAAAATTATGGGCGAAGCTAAGTCAATGGATTTACTATCAAAAGAAGTAAGGGCATCGGCTAAGTCGCAAAATAGTTATTTTACAACTCCAGAAACTTCTGGTAAGGTGAAGAAATGACAGATGTAGAAGACTGGTTAAAAAAGTGGGCAGAAGAGAACGGGTACAATACTAATGTACCGATCTTTAATGATAACTATAATACCATCATGTCTTTTGACATTTCTCGCACTCTTCCAGAGAACCCAGTTGAGGAGCAACAAAAACAAAACACTGAACAAGTGGAGGAAGAATCGTGAACGAGGAAGAAATAATTGAGGAAGAAATCATCGAGGAGGCACCTGCCGAGGAACAAGTTGAAGAGACCCAGACAAAAGCTGAAGTCCGCAACAACATTAAAGTTCAAGGCAATAATCCCCTCGCTCGCTAGGGCATAAACTTTATGACACAAGCACCTTGAGGTTTTTCTTGCATCTTGCTTATTGAATCCCTATAAGTAAGAGCATGAACAACAAATTAGAAACCTCAGTCATCACTAACGCATTGCATAGCTACGCTAGGCTTATTCACAACCGAATCATCCAAACCGATGATCGTGTCGAATATCTTCACGCTTTAGAAGAAGGCAAAAAACTTCTCAAAAGTGATTTAGATTTCGGAACATTAGAAGTCGTTGTTGAGCAACAAGGTGGAGTTAAACAACGCAACAGGTTCAGCGGTTACAAAATTTAATCAACCAAACAGGAGACCGACCGAATGAAACTTAAAAAAGCATTTAACCAAGCAATAGACTTTAAACTTACATGGTACCCAGAAAGGTACGCATCAGATCAAATTAAGATCACTAAAGCCACTGCCAAGAGAAATGTCAGACCCTGCTATGAGCAATATCTAGATTGTGACGGGGATGAGGTTAGCGACAGTGAACTACACTGGTACGGAGAGGGTGGAGAAATTATCGCCAGCTACGATATAGAAATAAAATTATTAACCTTGGGAGCATAATTAGATGGAAGTAGAAATTAAAATAATCGTGGATGGCAAGGTTGTATTGCGGACCAGAAATAAATACAAATGCAGTGGAACTAGGGCCCACTATTATGCCACAGAGTTTGGGAAAAAATGGGCAGCCGAGTGGGGCCATTACTATCCAACCATTAATGTAAGAACTTGTTCTTGACACTGTCTCAATAGACTCTATATAACTCAATTAACAACCAAATGAACACGGCAAGATATAGTACAGGGGACTGCAAATCCTCTATTCGTGAGTTCGATTCTCACCCGCGCCTCCATTTTTCTTTTGTAAGTGGAGACCAGTTTTTGGTATATCATGGTGGCGTGGATACCCCAGTCACTATTCGTGACAATGGTAGATTTGTCTCTCTTAAATTTTCATATAAAGGCAACTCACACACTCAGCGTTTATATGTTCCACTTGCCCAATTAACTGGATTAGACATTGAAACCGTTGTTAAAAAATTCATTCAAAAGATTGATGGACTCATCAGTCTTCGTACCCTGCTGGACTTTTATCTGGAGCATGGAACTGGTAGTCTTAGTACCCGTAAGAAAAATGTAGCTAATTTTATAGACTACTGCAAAAGAGAGGGGATCTCTTTAGATGAGCCAATTTCCATCTTATCGAAAACAGATGAAGTTGGCCGCACCCTACCAGAAAGGTGGGAAGCACTTTACAATTTACCTCATAAGTTACGGCAGGTCCGCAGCATATTTGGTCGCAAAAATATTGTGTTGTTCAAACGAGAAGGTTGGGACACTAGCGTCTTTGGGAATTTTATTTCCTTCATACCAGAGACAACCGTGTCCCAGCCCTTCTCAACTTCTGACATTGAAGTGGACCACATTATTAATTTCTTCAATGCGGCTAAAGAGGAACATCCAATATTTTATAAGATTTACCTGCTGGCATTTGGCTGCGGTTTAAGACAATCAGAAATTTATCAAGTGAAGTATGAAGACTTCACTACATTTAATGGGCAGCATTTCCTGCTGCTTCCATTTGCTACAAAACGAACGAAACTGAAGCAGCTTACAGGACATGTCGAAAAAGTTCCTGTTAGTAAACATGTTTTCGATTTCTTTACATCTCATCGACATGAGGGGAGAATTATCGAAGGTGGAGCCAGACTTCACAAACGATTCGTAAAGTTTTTAAAAACTGAGGTGGGCATTACAGAAAATAAAGCCTGCCACAGATTAAGAAAGATTCTTGGTGCAAGATTGGCAACCCAACATGGGATATATCATGCAGCCAAGCAATTAAGAAATAGCGTTCAAGTAGCGGAGAGGTACTACAGTGACCTCACCTCTCATAAGAATGAGCTAACGGTGTAGAGGAAAGGATGCGGTAAAAAGATAGGCTACTCTATAAATAATCAAGAAACTGTTGTTTCATCATTGTTAACCAACAAATCAATAACGGTTAACAATTTGACAATTGGTGTTACAAATGATCATGCACTTGAGCTAGAGACCAAGGGTCCATGGCAAGGCTCAATCCCAGAATTGCTGGAGATCTTAGGAGAATTAATCGATGGCGAAGAAGATCAACAGTAAACAAAAGGGAGCCAGATTTGAGAGGGCCATTGCTCATATTCTTAATGATGCTGGCTGGACCGCAAGAAGGGGCCAACAGTTTTGTGGGGCCAATGGGGATGCTGATGTTATCGCCCCAGACTTTCCCTTCCATTTGGAATGCAAGCATGTTGAGAAGCTGAACCTCTACGCTGCCATGACTCAAGCAATTGGAGATGCCAAGAAGGCAGGCAAGCCGCCATGCGTTATCCACAAAAAGAACCACTCGGAAGAACTTTTTACATGCAGGTTAGATGACCTGCTAAAACTACTAACCTCATTACAAAAATGAATGAAAATCAAACTAATCAAAACGAAGTGCAGGAAGTTCCCATTCCACTTCATATATTCTCTGCTCTGCTTGCTGCTCAATCGGAGTTGGCCAATCCTACGAAGGACGCACAGGGTTACGGCTACAAATACACGCAACTGGATTCGCTCATTACGCTCATAAAGCCAATATTGAGTAAGCATGGTGTAGGAATTTATCAAGCTGCTGGAAAGATTGAAGACAACACTGTTATTATAAAAACGGTTCTGTTTCACGAAAGTGGCCAGCACCTTATTGAACAGGCCCAAGTGCCAATTAAATTTGGTAGCAATCCAGTACAAGACTACGGGGCATCACTGACCTATGGAAAAAGATATGCTTTGCTTGGCTTGCTAAATATTTGCCCAGCAGATGAAGATACTGATGGAGTGGGTAGCCAACCAGCAAAGAAAAAGGCTCCTGCACCAAAGAAGCAGCCAATCAGAGATCCGCAATTGGTTGATAGAGTAGATGCCAGATTGGCCGAGCTTGCGATAATAGACTGGGCTGAAGCTGTTGGATTCATCCCTCATAGAACGAAGGAAGATCAGTTACAAAGATTCTTAGATCTTAGTGATGATGAGATCTTCGCAAAGGTAGAAGCTTGGAGAAATAAGGCAGCATGAGCATTCCAGAATTAACGACAATTGTAGCAGATGCCTACGGTGTTAAAGAAGGTGACATTAAAGGCCGAAACCGCAGGCAGCCTGTAGCTATAGCTAGGCAGGTAATCTATTACTATGCTTATTTGCTAGGTGACACTTATGAGTCTATCGCTGAGAAGTTTGGCCGCACTCATGGTGCTATCCTGCACGGTGTAGAAAAAATTACAGGCTGGCGGCAAGATGACTGGCAGACCAAAGAGATCTTGGACGGTATCGAAGCAGCTTATCCCTGCCTTTGTGAAAGGAGGGTAGCATGACTCAAAAAATAGTCGGTCATAATATATATGATTTTGATCTTCGATATTTGACGCATTGGTCAGCTTTTAACGGTGCCAAGGGGAGTCAGTTTTTGCAGCCTGTTAACGGAAGATATTGGCCGAGTGTTTACTACGATTTGATGGCATGGCATAATGCTGGAAAATACGGTGCATCGTTTATAAGTCTTTCAGATTTAGCAGTATGTTTTGGGCTGGAGCCGAAAGAGGAAAATGGAAAGCACTTTCATCTTTGGGACCAAGATAAGAAAGAAGAATATCTGGCACATGATTTATAT
>Ga0129351_1000025_pt1 | contig 45174 bp, 50 predicted proteins | sample CPBDNA_8_FD_94423 | JGI IMG/M metagenome (GOLD analysis project Ga0129351, IMG submission 94423) | Freshwater to marine salinity gradient microbial communities from Chesapeake Bay, USA - CPBay_Sum_27_0.2_DNA | ecosystem: Environmental > Aquatic > Marine > Coastal | place: USA: Chesapeake Bay... | reverse complement strand
ATTCTGAATTGACCACCTTCAAAACTTGCCCTGTCTTCTCTTGGTCTCTTTGAGCCTACAAATCCAGCAAGCATAGGTAGTGCAAAGGATGCCGTTAATCCTACATTACCACCGAAACCCCTGAGACTTCCAGCAAACTGTTTTAAGCCAGCAGATGCGCCAGAAGCGGATCTTCCTAAAAGACCCCCTAATCCAGATCCTTGCCCAGCTCTTCCAGCCTCAAATTGACTTCTGAATAAATTAAATCTTCCACCTCTAGCTGCAAGTCTTTGCGAAGCTTGTAATCTTCTTTGCTGCCTGTCGTCTTTACCCTTTTCTCTGTTTTGTCTTTTTTGCTCATCTACTAAATTATTAACCGCACCCGCAAGAGCAGGAAATGCTTGAACATTTCTTGGATCTGCTGCTTTTGCAGCTTCTGAAATTGCCAATCTTTGGGCAGCCCTTATATCTTTTGCAGATCCTCCAGACTTTAAAGTTTTTTCAAGGGAATTCATTGCCCCTATAAAGCCTGTAGCACTCCTTGCTCCAGTTAGACCTCTCAACTCTCCGCTCATCAAACCACCTTTTGCAAGCGATGAAACCGATGATCTTGCTCCAGTCTCTTGTGCGAACCTAGAAAATGCTTTTTGAGCTTCAGAGCCTCCACTTTTCAAAAATGCCGAAAGAGCTTTATTAGTTTCGCCTTTTGTCATTCCCTCGGTTGAAGCTCCTCTACTTGCTAAAAATGCTCCTGAAAGCTCTCTTCTTAATTCTGATTTAGAAAATCCTTTTGTGGCAGCAAATCTATCTCTCATAGCATCTGCTTTCAGAGATTTATTAAATTCTTTTGCTACTGTTGTGCCTAGAGTTTTTGGAGTATTTAATCTAGACTGAGCATCTTTTTCAATAATTTTATTTAAATTTTTAAGCTGGTTTAATGTTTGTTTGTCTCCAGTTGCTTGAGCTACAACCATTCTTTGTCTAAGAGCATTTTCATCGAGCTTTCCGCCTTTGCCAATTAAAGATGAAGCAAGACCCCCTAATACAGGGTCACTCCTTAAACTTCTAGCAGACTCGCTTCTGAATAATTCTCTTGCAAAGTTTTTATCAGCAAGATTTACTAAGTTTCCTCTTAATGCTTTAGTTCTTACAGCAGCTTCTCTCGCAGCAACCGCTGTTTGACCAAATGCTTCTCTAGCACGAAGCATTTCTTGCGATAAAGGTTGAACTGCTCCAGCTAGACTTATAGATGCTCTAGCTGCATCTCTTGTTCTTTTTGTTGCATCAAGACCTTGTCTAGATGTTTCTTGTTGTGCTAAATTTGTTATTGCAGCAAAAGTAACAGGGTCTATTGGCGCGTAATTAGGAACAAAACCTCCACTTGCTCCTTGTTTAGGATTTAATCCCCCATGTAACCTTCTTGCATTTGAAAGCTTTCCTCCCTCTTGCTCTTGATTTACAACCGCAAGACCTGGGTTACTTCTACTTCTCAAAGACGGAGCACTTACAACTTTTGGTGTAAATCCAAAAGCAGCCTCTCTCGAAACCGCACTAGCAACAGCTCCAGCATATTGAGGATTTGTAGATAATACATTTTTTGCTCCTGGAGAAAATAATGCATAATTTGGAACAAAGCCTTTATTAGACATTCTATATGTCCAGCTATCACTCGCATACATTCCTGTGGTATCAAAATCGTCTTTAAAGAATTTTAAGTCGCTATTTTTCTCTACCTTAAAGCTTCCTTTTTTAGCTATACTATCAACGACTCTCATAGCGGATGGAGAAGTTCCAGCATCTCCATATAAAGCAGCATAACCTTTCTTTTTGGCATATCCTGCCATATATTCATAAAGTTCTCGTCCGTATCCTTGACCCCTTAGGCTTGGATTAGCATCTAAAGTATTTATTACTTGAAGCCCTGGTTTAGTAGAATTTTTAGGATCTGGTATAACTATTGCCATTGATTTGGTAAATGGTTGGCCTCCTACACTTGAAACGAATTCAACTTGATTTGGAGCACCACCATATCCACCCATTTCCGTAGTTTTTATTGTTGATCGTTGACGCATCGCAAAGTTAGGAATGAACCCAGAACTCCTCCTTCTTCCAAATACCGCTTTAAATGCCTGCTCTGCTCTTGAATCCCTAATTCCGAGAGCTCTTGCGGCTTTTCCAGAATCAACTCCAAACTCATCCATATACCCAGCGATTCTTTGTATATCAACTTTTCTGCCTAATGCTGGAAATGCACTTCTCAGTGACGAAGAAGATGATTGCATTGCCCCTCTTGATATAGCAGCCATTTGATCTATTATTCCGCCAGGGGCATATTGTTGAGCCCTTAAATAGTCTCCTGGTTTAGCTCTCGTTATTCCTCTATCGGGATCATATCCAAGTCTTGGAACATCTCTTATAAGAGCTTCCATCTGAGCACTATTCATTCTGTTTTTACTTTTTCTAATGCTCGATATTTGATTTTTTATAACACCAGAAATAGAAGATCTTCCAATCATATCCATTGCAACGGCAGATCTTTCTTTATGATCTAGAAGTCTTATAAAGTTACCACCGATAGTACCTTGTATTCTGTCTGTTTGCCCAGTTAAATAATTAAATAATTCTCTTGCAGGAACTTGTTTCAATGCTTTCGAAACATTTGCTGTTGTAGGTTTTCCTATTCCAGATTTTACAAATTCCCAGTCAGCAGACCCAAGCATACCAGAAGATAACATTGATTGTTTTATTTTTTCCAATCCTTGATTATCAAGATATTTAAGGGCATCTAATGTAAATGCTGGACTTTTTAATAATTCATTTAATTTAGCTGGATTTTTATAAGATTCGTATTTGGCAATAACATTATCTGAAAATCTCATTGGAGATGCTCCTGCTAATCCAGTGGAATAAGGAACACCAAAAGGGGTATTAGCTAAAGCAAAATTAGGAATAAATCCATATTGAGCTAACGTCGGGTCAACTCTTAAATGTTTCCCTTGACTAACTACACTTCTTACATTTTCCAACCGAAGTCTTCTATATGCATCAGCACCCTGGCCTGCTGAACCCACAAATAAAGCTCTTGTTCCAGTAGCTTTATCCATTTGTCCATATGAAACATAATCGCCAGGAGGAGGCGCTCCTTTTTTGTATTTATTAACTCCCCATCTTGCATTTGTGTAAGTTAATTCATTTCCAGCTTTAGAGCCGTATTTTATAGATTTAAATAATCCCGTTGTCAAAATTTTGTCTAATTCTGACATTCCTATAATACCATCATAGTTTTGAGATCTTATTTTTGCTTTGCCTATTGATTTTATTGAGCTTGCATTTAATCTCATTCCTGCAAAGTTGGGGACAAACCCCCCACTTGCATAAGGATTAAAACCATGGACTTTTGAAAATGCTTTTTGATAATTTTTTCCAGCTCTGCTTCTGGGCGGCGGCATAATAGCTGGCTGAATCATGCCAGGAAAGCTTCTTACTGTTTCCGCACTATTGTATACGACTTTGCCTTGTCCAGGCATGTTCATTGATTTTACCGACCCAGGGGAATATCCCCCCATTCTTGCTCCAGATCTTTCAGCTTTCGCATCTGAGCTAGAAACATAATTTGGAATATGTCCACCACTTCTAGTTCTTTTAAATTGCGCATTATATCCAGCCCGCATAACTGCTGGGCCTATCGCACTTGCAGCACTTGCTATTTTTGCTTGCTCTCTTGATTGAGCTTGTAAAATTCCCAAAATTGTTTTTTCTTGAGCCGCTCTGTTTCCTTCTTGCGAAAGTATTTTTTTCTGCAAAGCTTCATTTTCTCCAAGAACAGCAACTATTGATTTTTGTATATCTCTTTGTTGTTGAGTTAAACTTTTTATTCCAATTAATTCTTTAACTGAACCAGCAAGAAATCCAAATGTTTTAAGTAATAATTTCCCTAGTACTCCCAAAGCTAAAATAAGACCTGGGCCAGTGATTATATTACCAAAACCTTTTATAAAACCTCTTGCAGCATCAGCCCCCAAACCTTCTCCGTTTCGTAAAAAGTCTGCACTAGATTTAAAGAAGTCATTGAATGCTGTTATTAGTGTTTGAAGATTATCTTCGAATGCTATACTACCAACTGCATTTGTGAACTCTTGTACACTAACAGCAGCTTGTGAAGATACAGCAGCTAATGTTTTATTTAAAATTTCATTTTTCCTAATAGCTTCATCTGTTGCTTGTGCAGATATTCTTGTTGCTCTTGCTAAGATGCTATTATTGTCAGCTAAATCTTTAATTGCTGCTTTTAAAATATTGATTTGGAAAACACCACCAACCTGCTCTGCAACGGCAGCTTTAGTTGTATCGGCAAGAGTTTCGTATGTTTGCGATAAATTTGTTAAAATTTTGATTGCTGGCAGTGTATTTCCAGCTATATCTCTTACAGCAATACCAAGCTCCTCAAGTCTTTTAATAGTGCTTGATCTTTGAACCCTAGTAAAAATAGTTTTAAAACTATTACCAATAACTTTACCGCCTCGTGCGGTCTGTTGTTGAGCGGCAGTTACTGCACCTAATAATTCATCAAAGCTTACCCCAGCATCCCTTGCCACAGCACCAGCTCTAGATACCGCATCAATCAAGTCTTCAGTACTAACAGCAAATTGAACATCAACCGCAGCCATTTTACTAAGAACTTTAGTGGAATCTAGTCCAGCCTTATTAAATGTATTTAATGCAGCAGTCAAACCACTAACTGCACTTGCTGCATCCAAGCCAGTTAATCGAGTTAATATGAGGGCATCGTTTGTTCTCTTTAATGTCTCCTCCATTGACAAACCTTGTCTCGCCAATTCTGTTGCAGCCGTTGCTACAGTACTAAAGCTTTGAGCGGTATTTCTTGCCACTTTAAACAATCCGTCTCCAAATTTTTGCAACTGATCATTTGTTGTTCCCATAACAACATTAATTTCAGTCAATTGCTTTTCTACACCTATTGTTGTTGTTATTAATGAGGCGAAAGCTCTTTGAACACTTTGTATTATTCCTACGGACGCTCCAAATGCAAGAACACGAGCATTAGATGCTTCTAAAGATTTATTAAATTCACTTACAGAGCCCGTAATTTTACCCAAAGGTCTAGTGAACTGCTTGTCATTAATTGCGATATTTAAACCGCCACGAGCATTAACATTCTTAACAGCCTTTCTTATAGACTCTTCTAGACCTGTTTGAACTGTAGATACTCTTAATGGCATATTTCCTTATTCCTAGAATAATATTACACTAAAAATCATTTTTTTATATAAAAAAAGCCCCCCTAAAAAGGGAGGCTTTTTTTGGATATAAACTTCTTTTAGAAATTAATAACCTTTGATTGGAAGAATTCCGCTAATTAAACTTCTATCAGCTCCAGAGATAAGAACGCCGTGTTCTAAATCCTCAGGTCCACCGATTTGAGTTGTGAAGCTAAGGTCAACAGTTTTATTACTTCCGATATCAGAACTGATTGACTCGCTATCGATACGGGCGCCTTTGAAGTCAATAATCATAGAATCCTCAGATTCTTTACTGCCTCCACAACTAGTATTAGCTTTCATTCTAATTCTAACATCTCTTTCTTTACAATCATCGATGATGTTTGCAAGATTCCCTGTTGATACCTCAGAAACAAGAGCACTAATACTCATTGTTGCAACAACTGGGAAGTCAACAACACGCGAGAATGCAAATCGAGTACCAAGTCTATCAATTGGGCTTCTTGAGAGAGGAAGTGAAAGACTGAAGTTCTGAATATGAACGCTTCCGTCTCCGCTCACATCTGTGAAGATCGATAGTCCTTGAGGAATTTCAAGAGTAATATCTCCTGGGCGAAGAGCGGTAGCAAGAGCTTCCCCAGTAGAAGGAACTGCTCCTTGACTGTCACCTCTTTTGCCTGTGGAGTGACCTAATGTGAAATTAATTCCAGTAATTGGTTTTCCGTCATCAAGTTTTACAGCGGGGATGCCCACACCAGTAACACCTTTGTCTGATTTTGCATTGAAAAGTTCAACTGTAGCTGATGCTGTTGGAATAGATCCAACAGAAGCTTCAATGGTATAATCACTAAGGTATCCATTTCCTAAAGAAATAACACTTCTTTCTTCAGGACCTACTGTTGTATTGAATGCATCAGTTCCTTCAGGAGTTGTAAGGATAAAGAAATTTCTTCCAGCTGAGTCATCTTGCAAGTGACCTTTCGCTGCACTAAGAGCATCTTCTCCCATGCCTAAACCCTTATCATCTGCTCCTTGAACATAAAAACCGAGATTTCTTTCATTAAATCCATCGATTGGATAATACGTAAAGTCAAGATTTACCGTGGGTGGCTCAAGTGCGATAGCATCAATTCTTGCCAATTGACCGAAAACATTTACGTCTGTTCTGTTTACAGTAAAGCTGTAGTTGGCGCTTTGAACTCTATGCAATTGCTGAACAAGGTTTTTATAAGTTCCACTAAATGGTTGTAAGAAAACCCCTGTTCTGTAGTTCTCGTTGGGTGTCGTGTTAACGGTGGCTTCATAATTGTTTTGAAACTGTTGCCAATCCGTTAAATTTGTAAACATGGAAGTTTTTGGGTTTGCGCCTGGAGCGGCAGAGGTAGTATTTGCGACATAACCTCTTGTATAAGCGTCATCCCCAAGTGCTCCAGTAGCTGCTCCACTTATATTTTGAAGATCAAGCAGTCCGTCAAAGAAGTCTTTGTTTTTTTGACCAGCTGGTGTGTTTAAATTTGCAGCCGAAGCTTGCACATTCTTCATCGATATGCTTACTGCAGGATCTTGCCTTAGTGCGACTGGTTTTATTGCTAAAAGTTCAGTTTGGTTTTTACCCTGATTTGTTCCAGTTTGACCACCGCCAGTTACAACTGCTTCAGCTAAAAAATGCGCACCTGTCGCATTTGGGCTAACAAATAACGCTTCACTTTGATAAATTACTCTGTTTCTTGCCATGACTTATAAGGATTTAAATTAAAATTTGCTGTTACAATTAATTACAGTAAACTGTTGTTATTGGGAAATTTTTATTTTGTTTTTTAAAATTTAACAAATTCTGGGAAACCTATTCTTGGTTACTTCAAAATCAATAAATCCCACGTATAATGTTGGAGATATCGATTGTCTAACATTTTCACTTATTTTTGATGTTGTAACTCTTTCTATATTAAATATATCCCCTTCATTTTTATCTACTACATTTGAATATAAATATATTCCACTTTTTAGATCTCCAAATTCATCTATTGGGTGATCTCCAAAAGAAGCATTCACAAAAGATACATTTCTTGTGTCAGCAAATAAAGAAAGTATTCCATCTAATTGATATAAATTTTCAGCCATAACGACTGATTTAAAATTTAAAGTTGTTTTATCTTCTCCCGCAAAAGCATATGGAGTGTTTTCAATATATTCATTATTTATGAATACTGCGGGTGTTACAAAATCATAAGGAGCTATGCCGCTTTCAAATACAGTAAATCTGCTATTATTATCAAATTTACTTTCTACAATTATTGACTCCTCTGTTTGATTTGTGTTATAAATATTAAATTCTTTAACACTAAATTCTCCACTCCAATCCATATTCGCTGAAGCATTAGCTCCAGTAACAACTATTCCCCCATTATCAAAATCTATATAATATCCATTTGTTGGGTCTGACCTATTTACTCGCCCTGCAGATCCCGAAACATAAGTCGGCACATATGCTCCATTCCCCACACCGCTTTCTGTAACCCATTGTTTATAAGGACTGCTATATCTCTCATGTCCAGGCGGCAATCTTGTGTCATCAATATGAAATAGTTTTCCAGTCATATTGTTGTATGCCTCTCCGTGCTGAAGTAAATGATGCTCAAACCACATCGTGAAGCTTGTTGTAGCTTTATGTCCAAATGATATTTTCATTGTACTTTTAAATTCTGAAGCCTTGCTACTCTATCTCTAAAACTCCTTAGTATACCAGATATATATGAAGTTCTTGTATATCTAGTTCTTTGATTTTGAATAGCTCCTCCAGTAGAGCTTCCTCCAAATGCAGATTCTGCTTTTTTGCCTCCTTTTAACTGTATGGCTGGTCCAGACCTAGATCCCTCCACATCTTTCCCTGCCAGATACAAGTAGTAACCTAATCCAGATATCCCAGTTTCTATACCATCAAGCCAACTTCTAGATCCTTCAAAATCATTTCTAAAATCTGAAAATTTAGTAATTGAGAAAAGTTCTTCTCTACTAGGTTCGCTTGTTAAGAAATTTAATTTACCCTTTGTGAAGCTAACTTTTTTTAATATTGTTTGATTGAGTCTTGTTCTTACTTCTCCTAGTGGATCATAACCAGAAGGAAATCCTATAAATGTAAAAAGATTTCCATAGCCAGAAAGTGTTCGACTTGTATTTGAGGAAGATGGTCCAGCATCTAATTCTACAGTTACTGGATGTTGTTCAAATTCATCTAACATTTGATTTTTAATAATCTCAAATTTTTCTCTGGCTATTTTTTCTAAACGTTTGCCAAATTCCTTGGGAGTTTGTCTTTCTATTTGCCTCCTTACATCTGCGGGTAGTATCGCCATTATTCTTCAGTAGGTAAAAGGAAAAACGTATAAAAAGTTGGTTCAAATAATCCGTGTGGACGGACATCACTTTCTATTGTAAATTTTCTTCCATCAAATTCTACTCTTTTAGAATCCTTGAGATAATTGTATCCATCTCCTCCAACTTTTATTCTTACATAGCCATCTGGCATTTTTAATTTTAACTGAGAATCTATTTCTGGGGAAGTTAATGTGCTCTGACTTCTATCTGTATCGTAAGTTATTCTAGCCTTAAAAGTTTTTACAACAACCTTTCTTGAAACGGTTTGCGATTGATTGTTATTTTGTTTATATATCGCATTATAATTTGGGCTCGTTGATATAACCGTAGTTTGAGCTTCTTTATAAATGTATATTTCTCTCGCAAAAGTATCATGAAGATCATTAAATGCACTTTGTAATGCTGTTTTCTGTGCGCTTGTTAATAGTGATGCCATATTAAATATATACACTTATTTTTAGAAATTTTATTTACTAAGTGTATTATAGTTTAGGAACAAGGTATGGAAGATAAAGATATTCTCCAAGACAGGTATGAAAAACATATTAAAAATTTGTTTAAATCTTTTTTGTATATTTTAGAAGATTTAAATGATGATCATAATATAAACTTTGGAAAATTAAAAAGATCATTACCTGAGCATTCTGACATAATTGATCAAGCTAATTATTTTGATAAAAATAAGATGCAATTTTTAAGAAAAAGAGTGCTTGATCTTGGAAATGATTCTTTAAGAAATCAAAATGAAGATTTAGAAAAATTTACTGTAATTTTCAAATTTAAAAATTAATATAAGGAATAAGGAAGAACTATGAAAGAAATATATAGCTTTAGTGTTGATATTGAACGCGAAATAAAACAAGTTTCAAAAAAGAAACAAAAAAATAAAGAGACGGGCGAAGAGGAGGAGATTTCAGTCGAGAAGACTGTTAAAAAGGAAGTGCCTGTAAAAATTATTTTAAAAGAGCCCAACAGGAGGGAGATGGAGGATGCTGATATGGAGTACAGTATCGAGATGAGTAAATGCATAAAAAGAGGCATTCTCACAAAAGCAATGCTTGCTAAAAAATATAGTGATTCGGGGGGATTGTTAAGCGAAGAAGATGCCAAGCATTTAACTAGGCAATATTCTGAACTAGGAGACTTGCAAAACAGATATACAAGACTTTCAGCTAAACCTAAGAAAAATAAGCAAGACGAAAATAAACTCAAAAATTTAATGGGTCAAATGGCTGAAGCCAGAAGAGATATTGTTGAAATGGAAACTAGCTATTCTTCTTTATTTAATCATACTGCAGATAATAAAGCTCAAAACAAGGTAATTCTTTGGTATCTTGTCAACCTCTCTTATTATCAAGAAGATGAATCTGATAATCCAAAACCCTTTTTTAATGCAGAAGATTCCGAAGATAAGATAAATCAATACTATGATATTGATGAGAATGGTCATGAAATTTTTGATCTAGCAAAAGATAAATTAACTACATTTTTAAGTTTCTGGTATTATAGTGCGAATGCTACTAAGGAAGATTTTGACGAATTAAATGACGATATAAATTCTGGAAATGTATAAAGATGAATCTTTATCTTTATATAGAAGATCTTTTCGTGACATAGTAAAAGGTTATACCAAAAAAAGCTATCAAGGCGAAGTTTTTTTTATAAAGCATTTAACAACTCATGATCAAGTAGATCTTGAGGATATTGAAATAGACTTTTATAATAAAGCTAAAAAGAAGGGGCTGTCTACAGAAGAAGAAAGAATTGCATCTCTTAAGGAGGATGGATTGTGGTCGGATGAGGATGAAAAATTTATCGATTCTCAAACATCTTTTATAGAAAATTTAACAAGAACAAAAGCTCAATTAATTCTTAAATCTCAAATAGATCAACATCAAAAATTAATAGATACTGAGGTTCAGAAATTAAATAAAAAATTATCAGACAAGCAGGGGTTGATAGGGTCTACTTGTGAGGCATATGCAAAACAAAGAGTAAACGATTATTATATTGGTAAAAGTTTTTTTAAAGACGAAGAATTTACAGAGCCTTTGTATGAAGAAAATGATTTTTATGAATTATCTTATTCTGAAGTTGGGGAATTAGTAAAAATTCACAACGATCAATTCACTCAATTCTCAGAAGATAATATTCAAAAAATAATTTTGCAAGATTTCTTTTTTCCTTACATGCCTTTTTGCGAAGATACAGTTCAGTTTTTCGGGAAGTCTGTTTGTGAATTAACTCACAATCAATTAAAATTAATTCTTTTCACAAAAGTATTTAAAAATATTTTTGATAACAATGAAAATATTCCAGAGAATATAAGGAAAGATCCCGAAGCACTCTTAGATTTCGCTTCTTCTTCAAAGAAAGGTAAAGAGCATTTAGAAAAGCATCAAGAAAAAGGAGGAGCCAGCACTTTGGTAGGAGCTACATCTAAAGATTATGAATATATGGGCGTAAATGCGAGGGGAGGAAAATCTCTACATCAAGCCGCAAAAGAAAAAGGCGGCAGTTTAAATATGCAAGATTTAATGGATCTTTCTGGCTCTTAATTATTCAGGAGCATCTTTTCCAGCAACCTGTCTTGGTCCACCCCTATAAGATGTGTATCTTTGCAATAAGTCTCTTAGTGTGTAATCAGCATCTGCTGCGAAACTTGAATATGTTTTTGATGCGGTTACTTTTGTTGAAGGGCTTGCAAGCATAGCTTGCCTTCTTATATAACTATCTCCATCTCTTAATTCTGTCCAATCTGAAGTTACAATGCTTCCACTTCCGACAGACGAAGATGAACTAGATGTGCTTACCCCCATTAAAGCTTGTCTACCTAGCTTTGTATAATAATTTTTTAAGAAAACTTGTCTATATATAGCTTGCTCTTCAACCTCTAACCCTGGATTCTCTCCGCTATAACTTGAATGAATTAAAACATTCAATTCTCCAATATTGTGTTGAAGCCATCCTGAAATATAGCCTACTGATATGTCTCCTGTACTTGAATCAAAATCGTACTTAAAAATACCTGTGGCTAAATTCCCTATTTCATTCAGGGAGTTATCAAAATGATAATTTGAGTGCATTATCTTTACTTGCCGTTAAGGATGTCTATGATATCCTTTGCAAGTTTTGAGTTATGCTCAACAATTGGCTTTTCTACAGTATTCTGATATCTTCCCCCAGAATCTTTAGATCCAAATTTTGAAGCAAACTCTTTTTTTAATTTATTCTTTAAAGATGTTTTATTTCCTGAAGGAAAAACACTAGCCTTTACAGCCATTTCTTGAAGTTGTCTTAAATTAAGACCCTCTAACTTTTCTTCTAAATCCTCTGTTGTTTTTGCTCCAAAAGGATTTTTAGGCGGAGACAGTATTCCCTCAATGTCCATTGATAGCTTATGCTCGTCTTCGATCTTTCCATGAGCAAACTCAATTTCCTGTTTAGCTAACTTAGTCTTCCTTGTCTTTGTCGCCTTTTTAGTTGTAGATGCTGTAATTTGTTTTTTTCTTGGCATAATAAATTTCTCCTTTACTAGTTAATACACTTTTATAGTAATTTTTAGAAAAAAAAAATCCACCCAAAAGGTGGATTTTTTTAAAGTGATCTACTTCTAAGAATTAGACCTTCATGGAAAGGATTGCTCCGTCATTGATAACGGTGCGACCTTCTTCAAGCTCGGCATAGTAACCGATCTTCTTAGAACGAGCAACATATTGATCGTCAGCAGATACAGTCATTGTTGTGCCAGACTCAGCATCAACAGCTACTGCACGAAGCATAGACTCACGAGAGCGATCAAGACCGATAACGATATCATCGTTAGTGCCTCCTTTGGCATCGCAAAGACCAAGCTTGTTAGCAACCTTTGTGTATTTTTGTCCAGGTCCGAGTTCATAGATTTCCATGATGGAAATTCCGTAGAAATCAGGAAGACCAGCTTGATTGAACAATGCGGTCCTCATGTCATCGGTAGCCGCAATATTATCATGGGTTGCAGTTACTCCAGTACCAGCTGGGTTCTTTGTGTTGATGGGGTTGTAAGCCATCTCACGAAGATTCTGAACGATTTCTGGGGACACGATCAAGTCTGTCATTCCACGAGTACGCTCAGGTGTGCCACCACTCCATGAAGGATTGTTCCTTTTCATTTTGGTGAGCATTCTGTTGAAGTCATCAAGAAGGAATCTTCCGTTCTGAGTTACTGTCAAGGACAGTTTGGAAGTGTTGTCGGCGATTGTACCGAAAAGCAAGGATGCAGAAGCATTTTCTTGCTGGATCAAAACTTCTTGAGCCAAGCGAGTCATGCTTTTACTGACAACATCAAGACGAGAGCGAGAAGCATAACGTTTGTCGAAATCAATAGCACTTTCGAGACGGTATGTTGCAAGCTTCAACTCGCTATGAGTTGGAGTTACATGACTTGATGGCAAACCTCCAGGAGCATTAGTGCTGTACACCTTGATGTACTCATCGTCAGTTACATCATAGTAAAGGTCGAGAGGAATGCTTGGGTTGTCATCAGCTTGAAACTGAAATGGAGAAAATAGATTGCTAAGGGTTGGAGCATTATCTACAACTTCAGAAAGTACTGGACCGATGAATTCTGCCAATGCTTGCTGAGCTTCGTATGCAACAGCTCTATCTCTAGAAGCCATAGCCTTTACCAGTTCTACTTGCTCTTCTGTTCTTTTTAATGTAATCTTCATTTTAAATCTTTCTTTTTTTAAATGTTTACGTTTAGCAATCGAGCTTAATTACATAGTAGTTGCCTGATTGTTGATCAGCATTGATTCCACCGTAGTTATCGTCTTTATTTCCTCCACGAAAACCAGTTGCAAGAACTTGACCGATGATATCTTTTTCGTTAGAGCTGCCAACATGAACCTTTGCAAATTTTCCTACATTCGAGGATCCCGCTGCTTGACCAACACGGTCTCCAGGAGTTAAGACTCCGTTAACTGCATTAGCTCCCACTGTAATCACTCCCTTAGTAAGCACTGGTACAGTTTGTCCAGAAAGAACTGCTTGAAGCTCGTCTTTCTTTACGGGATTGAAAAGAAGACTTTCGCCATTCTCGTCAACAGCCAATGTTTGGCGAAGTGTTACACCAAGGATAGCATTACCAGAAGCAGCTGGTGCAACCTTAAGTGGATTTGTTGGATAAGGGTTACGTCCGACTGGAGAATTATAAGAAGCCATATAGCGGCTGTCTTCTCCTACTGAAATAACATCGTTTTCTGTCAGGTTCCCGTCTTGAACTTGAACCAGAACTCCGTCAGCGTTAATTCCGTCGTCATTTGGATTCATAAGCTTAAGGGAAGTGCTGAGTCCGTCAGCATCCAAAGCATACAAATTGATGACGTCGTTTTCGTCGTATTGTCTAAAAGGTAATAGTCTGTGTGCCATGATTTTTAATATTTAATTGTGATAGATTCTTTGTTGAATGCTTGTTGAAATTTATCTCTAAGAGATAATTCTTGCTCGATAGATTCTCCATTGTTAGATGGAATTTCTTCCGAAGATGCTTCGACATTGTCGAGAGCTTCTTCAGTTACATCTTCTTCAACAACTTCTTCTGTAGATTCGGTTGTTTCAGTTGAGGATGCTTCGATTTTCTTCAATACTTCAGCTTCAACTTTTTCGTTAAAAGCTTTTTCTTGTTCTGCAAGAAATTCTTTGCTTTTATGCTTATAAATAACAGACATTCTTTCTTGATAGGAGGCAAATGCTTCTTCGGTTTCTTCTACATTCTTAAGATCTTCTGCGATGATCTTGCGATCTTCGTCAGTCAACTCGTAAGAAGAATCTAAAGCTTCCATCCTATTGTTAAAGACTTGAATTGATTTAGCGGCTTTTTGTTCTGCTTCAATTTCTGATAGTTTTGTCTGAGATGCTGCAAGTTGCTCTTCTAGCTCTTTAAGTTTTTGGTCGGCCTCTTCCTTAGCTTTGGCGACATCTTCTTTTTGAGCTTCGAGTTCAGCTTTCTCTTTTACAAAAGAATCACTTCTCTCTCTAATAGCATCAGATACTACCTTTGCTATGTTAGCTACAGCCTCTTCAGAAAACTTATCTGAAGTGGAAGCTTCAATTGTTTCCTTGAGTTCTTTGATTAGATCTTTCATTTCCATAGTTTTTGAATTTGAATATTTCTTGGCTTTGTCTGAAATTACATGTGTTTTTTCTATATGTGAAACATTTTTTTTATAATTTTTTATTTTTTTTAAAAAATCTTCAGTGTTTACTTCTATCTTCTCTAAATATTCAGAGTTTATTTCTTCTGTTTCTTCTTCTTTTTTTTTATCGTCATTTAAATAAATACCTTTGACGTCTGCGGCTGGATTTGCGGTAAACCCAATTCCCAGCGGATAAACATCACCTGATACCAATCTATAAATTTCAGAACCATCTTTTGTTCTTCCTTCTCCACCAAAAGCTTTTAGATATGATTTCATTTCCTCTATCTGATCTGGATCTTCAATTATTTCTGCTTCATTTAGGTTTTTACTTCCTACAGCTATTAAGTAATCATTAAATCCTATTTCCCAGCTAGCAGAAACAGCTCCGTACATTTCATCTTTTTTATCTGCAGACTTTTCAACTAAATTTGCAAAGTCTTTATTAACTACTTTATATACGACAGCCCCCAATGCGATATTAAAAGGTCCAGTTTCATTTTTTAGTTCGCTAGCTTCAATCAATTCATTTGTTCCATATTTACTAAAAGCGGAGGAAACAATATGACCTACTACTTTTTCTTTCTTATGTTCTATATTTGTGGGTTTGTGAATAAAATAATCAGATACAGCTAATGCGGTCTCTGTATTTATTCCATCATGGTTTTTATTAAATTTATTTACAACTGCGGCATTAAATGCCACCGCAAGCAAATCTATATTAGCATCGAAATTTAAATCAGGGGCTAAAGATGAAAGCTCATCTAGAGATGCGTTTGATATAGATGATTCAGAAAAAGAAGATGAGCCGACTATTTCGCTAGTAAATTTAGCCTTATACTTGAAAGATTTTCCCATGATAATATCATTACACTAATAAAACTCATTTTGAGAAATTTTTAGTATGATACAAAAGGGCAGAAGGATATGTTTCAAGTTTATGCTTTTCAGATATTTCGACAATTTTTGGGATAATTGATATCTCTTCAATTTTATCGAAATTTTTAATACAGCTTGTAGCGGTTCTTTTCCATGTAGATTTTTCTTTTCCAAGGACGATTGACTTACATAATTCTAAAGCTAAATTCTTTTGCTGTTCGTTTAATTCTTTGGCACTAGACTTATTTAACATTTTTTGGCTAATGTGTTTTTCTAGAGATTCAATTTCATAAATGACAGATTGAATGTCTTTTCTTGAATATACATCTGAAGCAGTCGCTTGTTTTGGTATGCCTCTACTGCCGTAAGGTCTTCCAGCTTTTCTTTGCCCGACCTTTTTCCCTCCAGTTGGGCTGCCTCCACCTGGAGGAGTCCCGTCTATAACTCCGTCATCGTCTTCGTCTATCATAGGAACTCCGCCGACAAGAGGATTGTACATTCCATCTTTTCTTTCTTCGATGTATTTTCTTTGAGCAGGACCTATCTCTTCTGGATTAGGGTAAATTCCTGTTTTGATGGCATTAATACCTTGTTCGGGAGTAAGTATGCCAACTTCCAGCAATCTAGTAACAACTCTTTGTAAGGCTATTTCATCCTTAATATCTATTTCTTCAAATTTTGCCCTGGGATAAACCTTAAAGCCTAGTTGTTTACAAACAGCTTTTATTTGAGGCTGTAAAAAATTGTGAACAAAACACTGTCTAGCTTCTTTCAATCTTTCTAGAAAAATCTCAGCTTTGACTTGTGTGTTTTTATATTTCTCGTCTCCAACAATAACATTTTGCAAACCTTGTCTTATATCTTCGTTTACAATTTCGTATTTTTCAGGTCCAATTACCTTACCAATATCTGGTAATATAAATTCAGCTTTAGTTGTATAATCTGCGACTAACACTCTTCCAACACTTTCATTTTGAAAAAGAGATTGCATCGCTTTTAAGTTATTAGGATTGATTCCACCTTTATCTGGATCTGTTCCCATTGTTATCAATAGTATAACATTTTCAATAGTTCTACTAATTGCTTGGTCAACTTTTTTCAATTCCATTTTCCAGTTGATATCGTCTAGTACAGGAAAACCAAAAGGAATCGCAAAAGGTTCGTAATCTTGTTTTTTATAAAATGAATGAAGAAGTTTTTCGGAATCTAGATCCATTGATATTCCGTCTCCAGACCAACCACCTTCTTTTATTCTTTTCTGAACATCTACTGGTAAACTCTGAAATATTTCTCTATCGTCATCAGTCTTTGGGTTCTGAAGTCTTTCTAATTCGTACTCTGATAATATTTTTTTGTACGCATTTATTTTAAATGTTGTACTTCTTGTTGCTATTATGTCGTAAGGGTTTAAAAGTATGTATCTTATTGGAATCTTATTGTCTGCAGCTAAAGATGTTAAAACTCTTGATCCATAAATTTTATTCATTTTGGCAAAGTCGTTTGAATTAAACTTGCCATCTAATCTATAAAGAAATACATTTCCAGATCTATAATACTCTCTAAAGAATTGATCTTTTAAATTCCATAGATTTATTTTCGAAAACCATTTTTCTATAAAATTTCTTGAAGCCTCATTGCCTCCCTCTATGTATATCGGCGAGTTAGCTAGTTCAGCCATTATATCTATAGCATTTCTAAATATAGGTACATTAGCATATGCTTTTTGACATAGCTCTATAGCTTCTCTAACATTAACTCCATCCGCAGAAACTTCATAAGGCAACATTCCTTGCCTTATATTTGCGAATCTGTAATTTTTATTTCTACTTGAAATTACATTTCTTCTCCTGGATGTAGAGGATCCAGACCCATTTCTTGAATAGCCAGAAGTATAAGAACTTGCATTTGCTACATAAAAGCTTTCTCCTGCGGAGGCTGGCTCGACCCCTTCGGACTCTTCTTTCGATGAAGGGATTGATCCTTTTGATGTAAATTTATTCCAATATTCTGATTTCTTATTATACTTTCTTGGCATACAATATAGTACACCTAATAAGCTAAAAGTCTAAATAAAAGTCAAAGTAAAGTTGAAAGTTGACTTTTGTGACCCTCTTTTATAATCTCAGGATTTTGCTTTAAAGTTTGAGCTGTTATTAGGTCTTTAATTCTTGTTGTAGACCATCCATGTGATCGTGTTGTATATATAACTTTTGGCGGTAGGTCATCTCCAGTAAAAGGTTTGCCAATATAATCTTCTCCAAGAATTCTTATATCAGGCTTCCAGAACTTTATTAATTCTACAAGCTCTTCTTCTGTTTGGTACATATATACTTCATCAATGTATTTAATAGACATTAATGTTTTATACCTTTCATATAAAGGTACTACGGGTTTGTATTTGGTGTACCTGGTTTCAGAAGGATCTCTTTGCAAAAATATCATAAACTTATCACAGTGCTTTTTAGCTTCCTCAAAAGTATAAATATATCCTGGATGCAGTAAATCGAAATTACCCGCTGTAAAACCTATTATTTGTTTATTCATTTTATAAACATTGGAGAGAAGCCTTGGAAAACTTGCTCGGCTTTAGAATTCATAATATCATAGTAAATTTTAATCATCCAATTTCCAAGAACTAATGCTGAATAAGAATCTTTTCTGGCTTTGTTTGGTCCTGATGTTCTTTTCAGACTATCTGGCAAATCAAAAGTTTGGTTGCCTTGTGGAGAAGTTTTAATTTGTATTAAGGAGCATTCGGCTTTTGCGAGAGATATCATATCTTGTTGATGTTCTATAAAATCTATCATCCTCGCCCCTTTGCTTTGCTTTTCTTCTATTTCTGCATGATTTGAAAACTTTATTTCATTAATTGGGATGTTTTGTTTTATTTGTAAATGATAATGATCATCTATTGCTCTTGACCCGAACCATATTTTTTTATGGTCTAAATTTGCCTGCAATAGTTCGTTAGCTCTCCTTATCCACTGGCTTGTTGGCTTTCTTAATATACAATATTTTTTATCTGTTATATTATAATCTCTTTTAGCTTGAATCAATTCTTTCCCATAATCTTCAGGTTTATCAAATTCTTGAGAAAGCATTTTTATTTTAATGTTAGAGTTTTTAAATAAACTACTTTCATTGCATGCATTTATAAATTGAACGCCGCCATTATAGTCTCCAACTATCCCTACTATATTAAAACTATTTAATAAGTAATGAAAATACTTTATATGATGCTTTAGGTTGGTTCCTGCTAAAGCATAACCGTGAACAAGAGTGCCCTGCTTGGTCTCATCATTGAGTTTGTAAATTTGTATTGCGAAATTATCAGAGCTTTCCGATTCGGCCCAACTTGGGTCAAAAGATAATATGTATTTAGATTTAGGGTCTCCACATATTTCAACAGATGGATCTTCTCCGTCAGGAACCGTGCATTCAGCCATTTTCGATGTTTTAAAATAGCCAGAGCTATCATCTGTAAAAATAGCTCCAAATTCTCGATCAAATTGAGACTGACTCATTGTAGCTTTTGATTGAGCAATCAAGTTTTCATCATACAATTTTCTTGGAGCACAATCATAACTAAATTGCATAATGCATCTAGTTGCATCTGTCCCATCTTCATCTTCCTTAGAATTAATTAAGTGTTCGAATTTTTCATAAACTTTATAAAGATATTCAAATTTATAAGAAGCAGAAGATAGGGCTATTAATTTATTGTTAGGCCACTTATACCTATCTTCTTCTTTCATCTTACCCTGCTCTATTAGCTTCGTTTCTACATTATACATTTTTTCTCTCTCCACTGGATTTTCAACAACAGAAAGGAATGGCACAATAACCTCATTATAAATTCTTTCAGGCATCAAAAGAAATTCATCAATAATAATTCTATGGAAACGAAAACCACGAAGCTTTGAACCGTCCCCAAGAGGTAAGGCTCTAATTCTTGATGAGCCTATTTCGAGCAACCATTCATCATTACTTTTTGACTTATGAGTAATGCATTGAGATAAAAATCTAGCTTCTGGTTTAGCTGCAATGTCTTCAATCTTTTTGAAAATCATTTTTGACTGTCTAAATGATTTAGATAGTATACCAATTTCAACTCCTTGATTTAATATAGCATCAAGGAAAGCGTATATACCAGTAGTAAAAGATTTTGACATACCACGAGACCATATACCTAAAGTATAGTCGCTTTCAAACATAGCCTTAATAGCCATATGTTGAAACGGAAAAAGTTCTACACCAGATATTAAGTCCGTTGCAAAAGTTATATTTTCTTTTAAAAATTTATAAAGTTCGATCTTGGCTTCATCTTCTTCCAAGAAGCCTGTTTTAGAAAGCAGTTGTTTATTGAAATCAAGTTTTTTTTGCCTTTTTTGGCGTCCCTCTTCCCAGCTCATTCTCTAAATATTTTTTGGCAGAGATATTTATCTGTATCAAAAAATTTTGATGCAAAATTAATAACTTCGCTAGGTCTATAGCCGTTGCAACTATGAATATTAATATAAGCTTTTTTAGATTTAAAAATAAAATGAGCTGTTATTAGTGAATTTTTATTTTCATGTATTAGTCTAAATCCCTTCATGTCTTCGCTATGATCACCAAACGGATTAACAATACCAACAATCTCTTGACCTTCATCAATAATAGATGTAGTTTTTTTTGCAAAATCAATTATATCTGATTCGTTAAATTTTTTTTTATCGCAATTATCTAGAGTAATCGCTAAATCTAAAGACCATATAAATTTTTCAGTTTCCATTTATTTTTTTGTTTATAAAATATTGAAGATCTACTCTCCATAAATCTTTTCCATAAAATAATAATTTTGGAATTAATTTTTTCAACCCAGCTCTATTATAAGTAAACACAAATTGACATACATCTTTATATTCCTGTGATATTAATTTTAGATTATGCCAAATATAAGGAAGTTTATGTTTATGAGCTCCAAAGTTGTTATTTGTTTTTATCTTCTCTATACTGCTTTCTACTCCTATAAAAATATAAGAATTAAAATCTCTAGCCCTTTCTATCTCTCTTTTGAATCTTTCAAAATTATCTCCAGACAAAGTGCTCTTGAAATCTTGTTCGTTCTTCCTATCTATATAGGTGTAATCATAGCAATCTCCCCCGCAAGTGTAGTCGCCGAAATCTAGCTTCATGAACTCTTTATTTGTAAACTTTATTGGCTTCTGCTCTCTCGTATCTACAAAAATTTCCATTTGATTTTCTTCATCTTTTTCTTCGAAAAAATCCTTCGGAATATTTTTATTTAAAAATGGATTAAGTTTTATTTCCTTACAGATATCCGAGTAGCTTCCAAACACATTTTTGTACGAATCTATATTAGGAAATTCACACAATTCTAATTCAATTTCGCTTAAAGAATATTTTATATTTTTTTGATCCTTTCTTTTGATCAAAAGGTTTTTTATATAAGGTTTTACTATCTTTGAATCTTCTTTTTCACACCATTCAATTAATTCCTGTCTACTTATAAAATCTTTATTAATATAATCGTCCGCATTTTTAAATGGAATAGTTTTTCCATAAAGTTTACTTTTTTTAGGGTAATATTTTTTGTAATAACTTTTTAATTCTGTTTTGTGACCTCTTTTTATATGTATATGAAGTCCACTCTTTTTGTTGAAATCTTTTTCGCAAATTTTACATTTTAACGGCATATCCATTGTTTAATAAGAAATCATTTAGGGATTGTTTGTTGTCATCAGTCGTTAGTATTCCTAGCACTCTACCATACTTTCCTAGACCTTTTGATTCAAGGGTAATTTTTTTCGCTCCATAAAGGATGTGCTTTACTTTTTCCTTGGCTATCAAGCCCTTCTTCTTTTCTTCTTTATTTTTAGTTCTTGTTTCTGGAGTATTAATTCCATATAATCTAATTCTCTCTTTTATATGCACATTGAAACCTAGATCTATAATGGCATCAACCGTATCTCCATCTACAACTTTAGTAATTTCTTTTATATTATATGTATACATTATAAAACATCTTCCTTTCTTAATCCTAAAACCCTGGCTTTCCAGGAGTCCATATCTTCTATTCTGTCGATCTCATCCTCAACTAATTGTTTTTGTTTTTCAGCTATTTCTATCATTCTTTCTCTCTCTTCTTGTTCTTGAAAAGATTGGACCAAATTTAATATTGAAGCAAATTTATCTTGTTGGTTTTTCATCCTAGCAGACCTATCTCCGTTTAATTTTTTAATCAAAGACTCTTGTCTTTGTTCGCATTGATGATATTCGGCACTTTTTGCTTTTAATATTTCGGCTAGTTTTACGGACATTTCCGTTTGATCTTCCACCTCATCAAACATGTTGTTTAATTTTTCCATATTTCTTTGTATAGTTTTTAAGTTCACATAATCCACACAAACATTAATATACAAATTTATTTCGTCTGCAGTTAAATCTGGTTTATCCCAGACAGCTCTTACAAATTCTGCCTCAAATAGCTTTGCATCTTCACAGTTATAGGTGTTCATTAATTGAGTAAACCTTGGGGAGGATAAGTATTTTCTTGTAGTGCTTATGCTTTCTTTTTCAATTCTTCTTAATTTATCTAAACTCAACTCTTGATGGGCGTATTCATTTATTTTTTGAACTACTTTTTCATCGGATTTTGGCGGAGAATATTCTCCCTTTTCAATCGCTGTGGGCTTCACAAAATCAGGAGAATTTGTTTTTAAATACTCTGCGACAATTCTTTGCTCCATACTTAGATTTTTAACTTCTTTATCTTGAAAAATAAGTTGAGCAATCTGCAGGCTGCTTAATTTATCTCTAGCATATTCTTCTATTAATTCTTTTTGCTCTGCTGTTAGTTGTATTTTTTTGACTTTTGCATGTTCTTTGGTTTTATACCTATAACCTCTTTCTAGCATGTAAGAAGCTACAAGCTTTCCTTCTTTATTTCTGCCATCCAGCTTGTCGTTATTAAAAGCTAATTTCGTTAATTGATCTACATCTGGGATTTGTAAGTAGTTACTGTCTATAAGTTTTTTTTGTTCTTCTGTTAAACGTTTTATCATAAGAATATATCCCTTTTTTTTGCTATTTTTTCTCCTATATTTTTTAGTTGCATTTTTAAGTTTTTAATTTGCTTGTATCCAGCTTTCCTCCCCTTTTCCGAAGTTTTATATCCAAGCTTTAATGCAACTTCTTCTTCGGTCATTTCAGAAATAAAAAGCATCTCATAAACCATATATTGTTTTTCGTTTAACTCTTCTTTCATTTTGTTGTGGAAAATTTCTATGTTTTGCTCTAACGGTCTCGATAACTGATTTTCTACATTAATTTCTCCGTTAATATCTTCCAGGGATAAAGGTATTTTAACATTGCATGCATTCTTTTTTGACTTCGCCCATTTTTTATAAAGAGGGCAGGATTCATCTTGGCTGCCACTTTTCGTATAAGAGCATCCATTTTCTCCATCAGAAAGAGGGCAATTTGCACAAGGCTTTACGAAGCTATGATAATAATTCCTTAATATATTTTTGAATTGATTTGTTATTATTTTATTTATCCAAGGAAGCAGCGGTCTAGACTGATCCCATTGATCCCATTTCTTAAATATATGAAACCTTATAATCTGAGACACATCATCGAAATCTAACCATTTTAAAGAAGTAAGTCTCCACTTATTCTTCCTTTTCCTTATTTCGTTGTCAATCTCTTTTACTTTGTCTTCGTATCTTGCTTTTTGATCGACCACGCTTAATGTTTTTGATTTCCTCTTCGGAAATGTTTAATAATTCAGAACCTTTATATATTCTTTTTTCGGCGCCTTCGATCTCATACTCTAGACCCCTTAATTCGGGAACGAAATCTGACTCGCTATAATCACCATCATCTTCTTCTAAATTCTCTTCGTGCTCACGCCTTTTGTTTTTGGGTGGTTCTTTTTTAGGAGTAGACCCTTTTGCAAAATTGAATCCGCATCCAGCACAAAAATTTGGTGTATTTAGAATGTAAATATTTTTATGCCCACATTCTTGGCAGTATAAATTAGACATTGTTAAACCTTTGATTAATTTTTTCTGAAAAGTTTTTTACGGTTGTTAGATTCTTGTAATTTAAATATTTTTCATCTGAAAATTCTACTAATATTTTAAATTTACTTTCTTCGCAATTTATTGTTAATTTTTTTTCGCTTGAATAATTATTGGAAGCCTTAGATAGCAATATCTCTTTTTCGTCATTTTCCTCATCTTTAATTACTATAGTAAATTTTTTTATTTTATTGCTGTTTATTAGTTCATCGAAATTATAAAGTTCTTTTTTGGCCTTTCTTTTGCTTAAAAAGGACTGCAACCATACCGCCAAAAGTGTAGCTATTGAAGATATTAATGCAGGTAGAACTAATTCCATTTAACTATAATAAAAAAAATAAAAAAAATTTAAACTTTTTTTTATTTCATGTGTATCAATTGAATTTTCTTGAAGATATTTTCTTTACTATATACTTTAAAATTTCACTTCTCTTAATATCTGATTCTCTAAATTTAAAAACATGAATCCCCTTCTCTTCACTTTCTTTATCTGAGAATAAATCGACCATATCTTTGAATCCGCTTTTTCCATTGATATCACTCTGCATAAAATCTCCACAAATAAATAATTTAGAATTCTCTCCCAGTCTGGTTATTAATGTTGTCAATTCTTTAAATGTTGCATTTTGAGCTTCATCCATAATCACGATCTTATCTTTCCAGTCTGCACCTCGCAGAAAATTTATCGGCATTGCATCTATTCTTCCATTTTTTGTTAACTCTGATTTTAATGTATTATTTTTAGGAAGTATTTCATAAAGTTTGTCTTCCAGTGGAAGCATGTAGGGGTTAAACTTATCATTTAAATCTCCAGGTAATGCACCTAATCCTTTTTCTGCACTTTCTATTATAGTCCTGACATAAAGCAAATCCAATTCATTTTTTCTAGATAACAGTCTTAATGCCGAGTAAACAGCCATGTATGTTTTTGAACTTCCTGCTGGACCAGAAATAAATATTATTTTTGAATTTGAATCAAGAGATTTTTTTAATATTAACTTTTGTTTTTCTGTTAAATCAACACTATTAAGTGTGATTTTTTCGTTTGTGTTGATAAGCTCTGTGGCTGATTTAGTTTTTCTTTTGCTCATAAATAATTTTTTTTATTAAATTGTCGATAATCTGCTGTCGGTTTTTTTTACTTTCAAAATACCAAACCCATTCAATAGATTTTTGCATTTCATCTATTTCTTTTTCGATTTTCTCTAACTCTTTTTCTATTTTATCTATTTGTTCGTATGTAATTTCTTTTACTTCTATTTTCAATTTTTTTGCGCTATCAAGAAATTTATTAAAATTATTGTTTTTCTTTGAATCAACTATGTCTTGAAATATTGAAATATTTGAAGAGTCTTTGTCTGGATGAGATTTAACAGCCGCATCTCTATAAAGTTTTTTTGTTTCCTCTAATTCAAAAATATTAACAACTCCTATTTCATCCTCTTTATCAGATGGTTGATAAGGATCTTCTAATTTATACTTCTTCAACTCTACTCCGAGCTGTTTTTTAAATTCAACAATAGCCACAGAAAAAATTTCCTCAGAATATTTGAACTCTTCTAGCCTTTCTTTCCAGAGAAATCTCAGCTTATTAAATTCAATCTTTTTCTTTGATAGAGTTTTTATTTTTAGATATTATTTGAATTATCAATGGAATGATGAAGAAAATTAAAACCACTAGGAGTATCTGACCAAACGCGAGCAGTGGTTCTTTGTGTCTATTTTCGGATTTTTGCTTAGAGAATGATATTTCTTTTTCGTCAATAACTCCATCTTTATTTATATCATAATGTTCTATATTGCTTTTTTCTAAATTTTGATTTAATGTTTTTTTATAAGAACATGAAAAAACTGAAAAAGCAAATAATATGCAAAAAAATATTTTAATCTTCATTTTTTTGGTTTTGATTGAGATATGCAAACAGCAATCCTTTGCTTTATATCCTTGTATTCTTTCTTCATTACTGGGTCGGCTATGCACCTTTTCATGAATTTGTCTTTATCTTCTTTTTTTTGTATCTTCGGTATGGGCATAAAATATTTTAAAATTTTATCATTTTAATTATATTATATATACACACCTTCGATCCGTAATTCATGTCAAAACCAAAATTATATTGTTTTTTTACTCCTTCTCATAAGGTTTTTTTTGAAAATTACTTAAAGCCCTCCGCAGAGGAGGAATATGATATAAACCCAATTTTTCATGAAGAGCAAATATCTCAATCTGGAGAATATAGAGAGATAGGCTGGAGGGAAACTCAATACAATAAAGTTCTAGCCTGGAAAAAAGCTTCTGATGAGAATTATGGAGAATCGATACTTTGTTGTGATGTGGATATCCAATTTTTTGGAAAAACATTTCAAAAATTAAAATCCTTTGCTGAGGGAACTGATATAACATTTCAAGAAAATGATTTGAAGGGTAAGATATGCTCAGGCTTTTTTATCTGTAATTGTTCTGAAAAAACTTCTGCATTTTTTCAAGAAGTCGCCGATAGGTTAAAAAAAATAATGAATCAAAAGGGCGGGGGCGAGCAGTATACTATGCAGCAAATTATAGATGAAGATTCATCTGATTGCATTATAAGAAAATTTCCTAGAAATATAGTATGGAATCCTGGAGTTAGATATTCACACATATCAGATTTAAAAATTCCCAATGATATTTTGGTTCATCATGCTAATTGGTGTGTTGGAGACAGCCTTAAAATAGAGCAGCTTAATTATGTTAAGGGCTTAAAAAATACTAGCCATCTAAAGTACGAACCAATATCTAAAAAAGAAAATAAATCTAAAATTGCATTATGCCTGTCTTCCTTGATTAGATTTTTTGATATAGCTCACGAATCTATTATAGAAAACATTATAAAAAGCTTACCATGTAAACCCGATTTATTTGGACATTTTCCCCTTCAAAGCCAAAGCAAAGAGAATATAGAATATTTAAAAAAAATTGAATCTTATTGCCTAAATTCATTTATTAAATTCGAAGAGGATGAATTAAATGAAAAGTATTTAAATTTTAATAAAAATATGAATGGGCACCAAAGAAATGGAGTTAAGGGCAACTTACTTCAATGGGTTTCCATGAAAGAAGTAAGAGATCTAAAAATTAAAAATGAAGAATTTTTTAATGAAGACTATGAATGGGTTATTTGGGCAAGACCAGATTTATATTATTTCAACTCTTTAGATAATATTTTTTCTCTAAAAGATGCTGATATATTTTTCCCCGCACATGATAATCATTTTTGTGGAATCTTTGATAGATTCTGTATTGGCAGATCAAAAATAATGGATAAGAGAATGGATATTTTTAATTATTTTGTCGAAAAATGGTATCCTTTATTTAAGAATGACGAATCCCATTTATATTACAATTTAAATGCAAAAAAATACCAATGGAATCCAGAGCTTGTTTTAAAAGATTATCTTAATGATGAATTAAAAATTAAACATAAAAAACTTAATTTATGCAGCGGCAAAATAAGAGAAGGTAAAAAAATTCGAGTACCCTTTTGGCACGAAGTTCAAGGAAACGGAAATCCAGAAAACATGATTCCTTGCGAGGAGGATATTGTTAATCCATCTGTATTAAAAAAGATATACGATTATGATAATACAGAATGGGACGAGAAGGGGGCATGGTTTCATATCTGTTTAGATTGATTTATGAAAAAGACTGCGATAATAGTTACATATTTTGGCAAATTTCCATATTATCATGAACTATGGGAAAAGAGTGCTAATTTTAATTCAGGAATAGATTGGCTTGTATTTACTGATCAAAGGAAAGACGAACAAAATAAAAACATTAAGTATATTAATTTTAATCTTGATAAAATTAATAATTTAATAAAAACCAAACTGTCTACCGAAGTTTCTATAAAAAGCCCTTACAAACTTTGTGATCTTAGACCAGCTTATCCTGTTATTTTTGACAATTATCTGAGTAATTATGAGTTTTGGGGGCATTGTGATTTGGATATGATTTGGGGAAATATCAAGCTATTCTTAAATTACAATTATATTTGGAAAAATGATATAATATCTGCAGACCATAGAAGAATTTGCGGACCCTTTACATTGTATAAAAATAATTCTAAAATTAAAAATTTACATAAAGATATCAAAAATTATTTTAAAATTTTAAATTCTGAGCAACCTGGCATAATAGATGAACTAGAATTTAATGAAGTGAATGAAAAAGGCAGATGTAATCAAACTTTGGATGGAAGTAAATATTCTGTATTTAGAGGCGTTCATGAAATTCTAGATGCTAAAATTCATATTCAAAGATACGGCAAAGATAGAGCTCCTTGTTTTTGGGAAAACGGAAAGCTTATCATAAAGTCTTTGTTGGAGCCTCTTGCTAAATCGAATCATATGTTTTATGGTTTCGGAGCTCAAAGCATGTTTGTTCATGTAAGAAAATGGCATTACATTGATTTAGAAACAAATTATATGTATCATAAAAATCACAACAAAGAAATTTTAGAAAAATGGCAGAAATTAAAATGAATGAAGAAAAACAAAAACGACGCAAAATGCTAAAGGAACGTCAGCATGAGCATATATCAGAAAAAGGATTCTGGGTTGGCCTGGAAACAAGGCTCGCTCATGCATATGATAATCCTTTGTGCGAGTCTATTAGCTCTTACTTAAAATCCAAAGGAGCTTCTAGTGTTCTGGATTTGGGATGCGGTTACGGACCGTATACAAAAAAATTAAGGAGCGAAGGGTTTGAATGCGATGGGTACGATGGTAATCCCGACACCCCAAAAATGTCTCTTGAAAATACAGGTGTAGAATGCGGTGTACTAGATCTTTCTGTACCCTTCTCTATGGAAAAGAGAGATTGGGTTTTGTGCCTTGAAGTTGGAGAGCATATCCCTAAAGAATACGAAGAAATACTTATTAAGAATTTACACGATCACAATAAGCACGGAATAATTTTATCGTGGGCTATTGAAGGTCAATCGGGATATGGGCATGTAAATTGTCGCAATAACGATTACATTATAAATAAATTCACTAATTTAGGTTATGAATTTGATGAAAATTCTACTGAGACACTTCGCTTGGCATCAAAATTAAAATGGTATAAAAATACTATTCTTGTTTTTGAAAAAAAATAAAATGGTATCTCATTCTCATAAATTTATTTTTGTTCATATTAATAGGACGGGAGGCAGTAGCATTGAGAAAGCTTTAAAAGATTTTGGCGGAATTGATAATTGCCCAGAAGGAAATTTCACTAGACATGACTTATCCAAAACCTTGTCAAATCTGCCTTATTGGAATGATTATTTTAAATTTACTTTTGTAAGGAATCCCTGGGATAAAGAATGTTCTGATTATTATTGGCACCAGAAATTATTCAAAAGAGGAAGTCGCAAAAATTGTGCAAAAACATTTGAGGATTACTTCGAACTCCCAGAGCAAAAACACAATAATCAATGGCACTCAAATCAATTAGAATGGCTGTTTTCCCATGATGGCAAAATGGAAATAGATTTTATAGGAAGATTTGAAAATTTACAAGCAGACTTTAATGAGGTTTGTAAAAAAATCAAAATAGATCCATTTGAGCTTCCTCATAAAAATAATACCAAAAAGAAAAATTATAAAGATTTATATACCGAAGACTTGGTTGATAAGGTTCGATATAATTATCGTTACGACATAAATTACTTTAAATACAAATTCAAATGAAAAAAATAATAGTAACAACTACAATTAATGCTCCTACAGAGGCCACATTAAGATTTTCCAGAATGAAAGGCTGGGATTTAATTGTCGTTGGTGACAAGAAAACTCCTCACGAAGAATATAAAAAAATAGATTGCTATTACTTTCATCCAGAAGATCAGGAGAGTAAGTATAATAAACTCAGTAATTTGATTGGATGGAATAATATTCAAAGAAGAAATTTAGGCTTCGTTGAAGCATACAATATCGGAGCTGACATTATAGCCACTGTAGATGATGATAATATACCCTATGAGAATTGGGGGCAGGATTTAATTCTGGGGAAAGAAATTGCTTGTGATTTATTCTCTTCTGAGAATGGGGTATTTGACCCACTTTCCGCAACCAATACTTCTGAAATATGGCATAGGGGTTATCCGCTAGAGCTTCTTGGTACAAAAAATAATATCACTTATAAAGGTAAAGTAAAGAATAAATTTATGGTGCAAGCAGATCTTTGGGACGGAGATCCAGACATTGATGCGATAACTAGGTTAACCGTAAAACCAATTGTAAAATATACCAACAAAGAGCCTTTTTGGTCTAAGCAGATTTCTCCATTCAATAGTCAAAATACATTTCTAGTAAGGGATGCGATTAGAGACTATGCGGTAATCCCTGGGGTAGGTAGAATGGATGACATTTGGGGGGCATACTTTTTTCAAAAATCTCATCCAGAGAGTGTTGTTTATAACAAGGCCTCCGTTTATCAAGATAGAAATGAGCAAGATTTAATAGTTAATTTGGAAAAAGAAATAATAGGTTATAAAAATAACTTAAATTTAATAAATGGTGATTTTGATACACCAAAACATATAACTGATTTCTATAAAATTTATCAAGAAAGTTTTAATTTATGAGTAAAATATTCCTACAAGAACCTAGGGTTGGCGGTTGCCCTCCTGCGATAGGAGCTGGTCATGCTTTTAGAATTTGGCTTAGCGGAAAGTATACATGCGAAAAATTCAATATGAAATGGATTCCATCGATAAAAAAACAAAGAAACTCTTTAGACTTTCATAAGCTAGAATTTCTCGATTACTTTGGTTTTAATAAAATCTTGCAAGAAGATCTTTTTGACGAATTCAAAGAAAAATTAAATATAAAAAGAATTCCTACGGGCGGGAGGGGTTCTATTAAGAATCAAAAACAAATTGAAGATTTTATAGAAAGTAATCAAGATTGTGATGGTTTTCTTCTCGGTCAAGAAAATCCAATTTGTTTTCCAATTTTAAAAAATCAAATGAAATTCATACAGGCCGAATATTTTGAAAAATCTATGAATTTTTTCAAAAAAACTAAAGGCTCCCATAAGAGAAGTTTGTGTGAGGAAAATTTTTTTAATGTAGCGATAATGATAAGGAGAGGGGATAAAGTTTTTATTCCAGATCAAAGGGATGAAGCTGATGAATGGTTTCTTAATAAAATGGAGTCAGAACTAGAGTTAATAAACCCATCAAAACCAATAAAAGTTTTTATTTTTGCGGAATGTTATAATGAGTCTTGGTGGTGGGAGGATCAAGTCTTTAATAAAAATCTTCCACCAAATAGACAATGGAGTATTAAGGATATCCATCCAGAAGGAAGGGGTGTTTTTGAAGATTTTAAGAATAAGAATTTTGAAAAAATTAAAAATGTATATGTAAATGATCAAGGTAGACCTGTTGATATTCAAAATATATTTAAAGGTTATGATGCTAGCCTTTATTTAAATTATGATCTTTTTTCTGTTCTAGATACTTTTATAGATTCTGATTTGGCAATATCCAGTAGACACGGAACAGCTAAATTAGGGAGAGTTTTTAGATAATACAAATGAATGACTTAGATTATATTTGCTATAAGCAAGTCCATGGAGGTTTAGGTAATAGATTAATTCAGTACTGCCAAGTTAAAATTTTCGCAGATTCTTTGTGTAAAGAAATTATTATAAATGAGAACAACCCATTAAAAGATGAAAAATATAGGAATCTAAATGATATTTTTGTTAATGACATTTTAGTTGAAAATAAAAAGCCAAACTTCAATATGGGGAGATCTGAGCATGCATTATCTTATAGAGAAAGATCGCTTGCTAAATTAAATATAAAAATCTCCAAAGAAGAATATAAGAACAGATTTTTTAAAAACATTAGATCTTTAAGATTTTGCCAAGAACTCATTTCGCTATCTGATGAATATATTGCAAATAATAAAATTAATCTTTCAGAAACTCTTGGGGTTCATATTAGAACAGATGACTTCAAAAGATTGCAATTTGATAAAAACGGAGTTTATTCAGATAAGCGAACTCCAGGAGGGAATTATCACATTGATATAATGTGCAACTTTCTTTGGGGTACGAAATTGCCTTTCGATAACATAAAAGAAAAAGAATTCTATTATTGGAAATATATTGATTATATCACAGATCGGATATTTGAGATTGCCGAACAGAATAAAGTTAAAAATATATTTTTGAGCGGGAAAGACCATTGTATAAATTGGCCCATTTTTTCAGTAATAGAATTTAAACTTAAAAACGAATATAATATAATTAGGGATCGTGAGCTACAGTTTCGCAACGACTCTAGCTCTTGGCATAGAGATTTGATCACTTTATCAAAATGCAAAGCTATAGCCGCTACATCAATTTCAACATGGTCAATGATGGCAGGCTGGATGGGGGAAAAAGACATTATTGATATTTTTAATTTGACTAAAAAGGGGAGTATGGAAATATATAGGATATGAGTAAAACTTATGTATTTGATTTAGACAATACTCTCTGTGAGACTGATGGAACATTTTACGAAAATGCAAAACCGATTCCTAGTAGGGTAAAGCATGTTAATAAATTGTATGAAGACGGTCACACAATAATCGTCGAAACAGCAAGGGGCTCCCATAGTGGTAGAAATTGGTGGTATTTTACAGTTGAGCAATTAAAAGGCTGGGGGCTAAAATTTCACACATTAAGGACTGGAGTCAAATATAGTGCTGATTTTTTCGTTGATGATAGAGGTATAAATGATAAAGATTTTTTTGAAAAAAGTAATTTTTCTGAAAGCGGAAGCGGAGTAAATACTAAATTAATTTTAGTAAATAGAGTTAGGAAAGAGGCTTCCAATGAAAGAATGGAAAAATTGATTGATGAAGTTAATTTTATAAAAAAAATACCTGATCAGTTCAAAAAACATTTTCCAGAAATTGTAAGTCATGGAGTAAACGAAGGGACTTCTTATTATGAAATGCAACACTATCAATTACCTTCATTTCGCAGTTTAATTTTCGCTAATCAATTATCTATTGAAGATGTTGTTTATTGGATGGATAAGATTACGAAATTTTCAATAAAACTTCACAAACACGAAACTATAGATATGCCCAAAAATTATATGTCTGAAATGCATTGGGATAGATATTGGACAAGGAAGGATGAGTTAATTTCTAAAAGCAAAGTTTTTAAAGATTTTTTCGAGCAAGATGAGATTATAATCAATAGCAAAAATTATATTCATCCTGATTTTATAATTAATGAGTTGCAAAAAATCGAAAGCGATTTGGTTCCAGAATTTATTGGTAGATGGTCTCATTCAGATCTTCATTTTAGCAACATTTTAATAGATAGAGAGAACGACACTTTTATATGTATAGACCCAAGGGGGTACGACTACTGTGATCCATATTACGATTTTGGCAAATTATGGCATTCTGTTAATGGCAAATATGAAATGGTCGCCAATGGAATGTGGGCCATAGATGGTAGCAATTATTCTTTGAGCAAAAATAATTATTATAAATTTTTAGAAGAGTTGAAGCTAGAGTTTCCTGATAAAATTTTCCAAAAATACAGTTCTGCTAAAAATAAAGATATAATGAAATTTGTTGAGTTTAACGAAGCTATTCATTTTATAACTCTAGTTCCCTTTCAATTGTGTCATGATGGAGTTGAAGACAAGGCTAGAGTTGCCTTTTATGTGGGTGTTGAATTATTAAACGATTTTTACAAAAAGTATGTCAAATAAAATTGAATGGGATTGCCCTGATTTTACGGAATCAGACATTAATTATGCAATTAAATCTTTGAATTCTTATATTGGAGCTAAGGGTCCAAATGTAGAGTTGTTAGAAGATTCTTTTGCAAAAAAAGTTGGAGCTAAATATGCTGTAGCGGTTGACAATGGAACAAATGCAATTGTTGCTTCTTGCATGGTTCTTAAGCACATGTTTGGGGAGCTTACGATAGGTGTGCCTAGTTTTACTTTTATAGCATCTGCAAATGCCCCGCAATTTATTTTTAAGAATATTAAATTTTTGGATGTTGATAAAGATAACTGGAATCTAGATATAAATAAAGTTAAAGATGTCGATGCATTAGTTTCTGTTGATGTAGGAGGGCTTCCAATTGATTACGATTCATTAAATAGCTTAGGTTTACCTGTTATATCTGATTCCGCCGAATCAGCTGGATCTAAATACAAAGGAAAATATATTGGATCTCAGTGTTTGATGCATACATTCTCTTTCCATAGGAGCAAGTTGATTTCTTCTGGAGAAGGTGGAATGATTACCACAAATAGTAAAAAATGCTATGATCTATTAAAATCGTATTCGAATCATGGTTATGATTTTAATAAAAAATCTTGGGAGTATAAACATAAAACACTTGGTTTAAATTTTAGAATGTCTGATGTGCATGCAGCATTAGCTTTGTCTCAGCTCTCTAGGCTTGATAAATATGTATCTCATAGAAAATTTATAGCAGAAATCTATGACTCTTTCTTTAAAGGAGTTATTCCAATACAGAAATATGATAGTAAGGTCTTTTCACATAATTATTTCTTATATGGAGTTTTGGTAGAGAATAGAGATTCTGTTATTGAGGAAATGAACAATCAGGGAATCACGATTAAATCTTGGACATCTATAGCTTCTCAAGATTGCTATGGAAGGCAAGATCCACCTTTTTCAAAATATATTGCAGATAGAATCATGCTTCTGCCTATTCATAATAAACTTAAAAAAAATGATGCTGAAACCGTCGCAACTACATTATTATCTTTGATATGAAAAATATAATATACTACATAATAGATTTTTTTACTTTCAAGCAAATAAAATATTTAAAAATTTTTAATAAGCTAGATAAGCTATCAATAGATGAATTAATACTTTTCCAATTAAATAAATTAAAAAATAATTTAAAAATTTATTCTTGGGATGATTTTTACAAACTCCCAATAACTACAAAAAAAGATCTGCCAGAAAGACCCAATGCGGGTAGGGAGTATCATCAACATGAAACTAGTGGCTCTACAGGAGAACCAAGGGTCATATGGGTACCTAAAGAAACTTGGTATAGAAAAGATGCTATTTTTACGAGAAGTTGGAATAGGATGGGAAGGAAACCTTCAGATAAGGTTTTCAGGCTTATGGCTGGCGAGCCTGAATATGCATGGTATGATCGCTGGAGAAATGTATTCCCATCGAATTATAGGAAGATTAATGAAGATACGATTAATCAGTTTTTAAAAATAAAACCTAAATTTATACATGGACCAGGTGGAGCAATTAGGCAATTATGCGAAAAATTAATATCGAAGGGTCATCTAGATGTTCTTTCAAAAGTAAATATTGAATGGTGTTCTGAGTCGGCAAATGGTCATAAAGAAAGGTTGGAAAAGTTTGTAAATTCTTTTCATCAGCAGTACGGGTTGGCAGAACTCCCAACCGTAGGATCTCCAGATGGCGAAGGTAATTGCAGGGTAGTAATGGAGCAAGGTATTGTGGAAATTTTAGATGATGATGGAAATAAAGTTAAGGAAGGCGAAGAAGGTTATATTGTTGTTACAGACTTTAATAATACAGTAACCCCTATAATTAGATATAAGTGCGGAGATAGAGGCAAGATTAAAAAATACAAAAACAAAGATGGTTTGGAGTATTATATAATATATGATATAATTGGTCGAGGTGTAGATTTTTACGATGGCCCAGAAGTTAAAAAACCAATAGGCTGGTCTATAGTTTCTCCAATTAGTCATATCCTTGGAGATGTAATTTCTAAATGGAGAGTTGAGGTTGATCCCAAAAATAAAAAAGTTATTCTTTATGTAAAATTTATTAATGAAGTAAGTGACTTTGATCAGTTAAAAGATTATGGTTCTTGGATAAAAGAAAATTACGGCTTAGATACCGACTATAAATTACTAGAAGAAGAAAAGTATGATATTTATTTTAAAAATAAACTCGTAAAAGTAATATAAGCGGATGAAACTTTCTTTTATTGGTTTAGGTAAATTAGGGCTACCTCTAGCTTCTTGTCTAGCTGAGTCTGGAAATAAAATAATAGGGATAGACAAAAGCTCTTATTTTATTCATAAATTAAATAATAATGAATTACCTTTTTTCGAGCCAGGTTTATCTGAGATTTTTCCCAATTCTAATTTTATTAATTTCACTGATTCTTATGATGGAATCGTGGATGACACCGATGCTACAATTATTCTAGTAAATACTCAATCTAAAGATGGCTATTCCACTAACTTAGTAGAAAAAGTCCTAGAGGAATTTTCAGTAGAGCTTAAAAAAACTACTAAAGACTATCACTTGATCGTACTCTCATCAACGGTAATACCTGGTTCTATTTCTAAACTAATTAACTTAGTCGAATCAAGGTCTGGTAAAAAGTACAAAAAAGATTTTGGCTTTTCTTATGTTCCAGATTTTGTAAAGCTGGGAAATGTTATCGAAGATTTTTTAAACCCAGAATTATTTTTAATAGGAGCTAATTACGACAAAGATATCGAGCTGACAAAAGAAATATGGAAATCTTTCCACAAAAATAATCCCCCTGTGAAAATATTGAATTTGCAAGAGGCTGAGGTAGCAAAAACAAGCTTAAATGCTTATCTTGTGCATAAGATTACCTTTTGTAATTTTTTGGGCGAAATATGTGACAAGATGCCAGGTGTTGATGTAAATAAAGTTACTGATGTTGTTGGTTTGGATAAAAGAATTTCAAAATACTTTTTTAAAAGAGGGACTCCTTATGGTGGCACATGTTTTCCAAGAGATTCAGAGGCATTTATAAAATTTTCTAGATCTATGGGGGAAAACCCTAAGCATATTTTATTTTCTGAGGAGTTGAATGAATATTTGTATGAAAGCATTTTTCATAAGATTGAAAAATATTCAAACATAGGAATACTGGGCATTTCTTTCAAACCTAAATCCCCCGTAACTATAGGTTCTCCTAGTGTTAGAATTATAGAATATTTGCAAAAAAATAATAAAAAATATTATTTGCATGATTGTCTAAACGAAACATTTGATAATTTGAAAAAATTTCATTCTATAGAGGCTACTGGGTCAACAATAGACGATTGCCTTAATAATTGCGATATGATTCTTATTATGCACCCTGATTCTAGGTATTCAAAAATAACTCATCAAAATATATACGACCCCTGGGGAGTATTAAACAAATAAATTAAAATGGATAATGTACACGAACATAATAATGGGGTTTTAATTTACAAAAACTCCCTATATACCAAAGGCCAACTTGAAAGGTATAAAATTATAAATTTGCATGAACCGTTTGAAGACTGTGTCTTTGATCACATTTTTAAAAATTCTGAAGTTACCGAGTTTATCGATATAGGTTCTGCCTGGGGTTATTATACGATTTTAGCTAAAAAGAAAAATCCAAATGTAAATATTTTAAGTGTGGATACAAATAAAAAAATAGCTGAAAAGTTTTTTAAAAATTTAAAATTAAATAATATCGAGAGCGGTATTGAATTAGTGAATAAAAGTATTCCAGATGAATTTAATCTAAATGAATACATAAAAGGAAAGAAAAAGATTTCTTTAATTAAAATAGATATACAGGGTTATGCATTTGGGATTCTTGATTCTATAAAAGATAGCATTTCTCAAGTTGAGGAAATTATAATAGGTACTCACTCTATTATGAAAGAGCATGATACTTGCGAAAACTTTCTAAAAGATCATGGTTTTGAAATCAAACTTTCATTAAGAGGTAAAGAGATTCCAATACAGCCAGATGGCTTGTTATGGGGGCGGAGATAAGCAAATGATAAGCGAGGAAAAAAAATTTATATTTATTCATGTGCCTAAGGCTGGCGGAACGACGATAGAGCATCATATTCTTGAATATGCAAAAGATTGTTCTTACGGATGCAGCTGGGCTCGTAGAACGAAGAATTTTAGAAATAAAGGGATGTTTGATTTATTAAAAAATCATCCAGATTATTTTTCTTTTAGTTTTGTCAGGAATCCGTTTAGCCGCGCAGTTTCATTATGGAAAAGAAATTCTGACTTGAATCAATTAGATTTTAATGTTTTTTTAGAGAGGGCTTATAAATTTGTAAAATCTAAACCAGAAAGTTATTTCTATAATCAAGAAGATAATAGAACTAATATTACCAGAAAAGACTTTTTTGAAAAAATTCCATATGAATTTCATGATAGCGGGTCAATTGGTTATCATCTTTTGCCACAAAAATATTTTTTTATTAATGGGTGTGATTTTATTGGATCTATTGAGAATTTTCAATCAGATTGGGATTATGTATGCAAAAAGGTAGGAATTCCTCCTTCCGAATTATTTCATAAGAATAAAAGTGCCAAAAAAAAGCACTTTAGCGAATACTACGATGAATCAGCCAAAGAAATGCTAATTGATATGTATCAAGATGATTTCACTTTCTTAAAAGAAAATGGCTTTAACTATTCTTTAAATGATTAGTCATTCTAATAAAGCTATCTTTATTCATGTTCCTAAGAATGGAGGGACTTCTATGAATAATTACTTCAGGAAGCACGATTTTAGCGGCATGAACTATCATAGGGCTGCAGATGGCTCAAATGATGACCAAACAGGTGCATATAAGATTGGAGCCGCTAGAAGGCTCATGAGGGGGCTTGAAGAGTGGTCTGGCTACTTTAAGTTTGGTTTTGTTAGGAATCCATGGGATAGAATGGTTTCTTGCTGGAAAAATAGAGGAGGTAGATTTTCTGGCAATTTTGATGATTTTGTCATGAACTACCCTTTTGATGGCGAATCTAATAATGTTATTTGGCATGCCTTACCTCAATCAACTCATATTTGCGATGAAGATGGAGTTCCACTTGTCGATTATATTGGTAGATTTGAACATATGCTTGAAGACATGTCGATAATATGCGATATTTTAAACATATCATTTTCTGAGAGCGATTTTCCTCATAAAAACAAAACAGAGCATAAACACTATACAGATTATTACAATAAAAAAACTAGGGATAAAGTTTTTAAAGATTATTTTAGAGACATTGAATTGTTTAATTATGATTTTGATTCATAAGTTGTTGTTAGCCAATATTTTACCCCGGTTTCGTATGGCTTTTTCGTAAGTATTATAAGTTTTATTTTTTAATATTTTAAAATACTCTCAAAATCCAAACTATAAAAAAGCGTTGCTTTTTAAAAAGATTGAGTCTATAATATTTTATAGTCTAGACTAAGGATAATAATAAAAGACAATTCATTGAAGGCATAGATTGCAGAAGTAATGGTCTGCACATGTGGGTTTTGTGTATTTCCCCCCATTCATTGAACACTTCAATGAGTTGTTAATCCTCAAAAAATCTTTTATTAAAAGGAGAACATAAACAAACCATATTGTTTGGAGTTTTTTTGTAAATAGGCTCTACTATTAAAACAGGAATGACTTCTGTTCTATCTGTCGGAGATTCGTACCATTCAACATCATTAAGTAGATGAGTTATGTTATTTCCTTTCTTATCTCCAAACATATGAGAGAATTCGTCAGTCATACATTCTTGTACATGTTTTACACTGGCTTCACCTATATCCATCTTTTATAATATACACAAAATGGAGCCACCTGTCGGGATCGAACCGACGACCTGATGATTACAAATCAACTGCTCTACCAGCTGAGCTAAGGTGGCTTTGTATATAGTTATTTTTAAAAATAAAAAATCAAGTGTAATTTATACTTGCATGAATAAGGAAAATAATATAACATTAAATATATTGCTCATTATTTGTTTTATTTTAGTTATGTTTGCTTATGAGACTCATAGACAGAAAGAAGATATGAAAAAACTTCTCTTTGAAGCGCGCGAAACAATAGAGCTGCAAGAACGAGCAATTCATACACAAAAATTATATACAGATATTTTTAATCAAATATACAAAAGATGAATATAGAAAAATTACAATGCATGATTGGTCTTTGCCAGCATTCAAGTCATCAAATAATTGCATATACTTTTATTGCAACTATTATCTTTTTTGGATTGGCTAATTTGCTTTCAAATCTTGGCACATCGAAAAAAGAACGAGAATGATTTAAAGTTATTAGCTATAGGTAGCTGCAGGATTCTTGTAACTTTAAATCGTTTTGAAATATATACATATAATACATGGGAGCAAATCGGTAGACGGGATTTAAATCCAAAATCATTGATTGGCAGGAGTTGGAGTATTAACGAACATTTAGAATTGTTAAAGTTAATACGCGGAGATAAACTACATAAAAGTTATAAGGGGTCAGAGTTGTCTTTGGTGGCTATAAGACCTTGTTTAAATCATTTGCAAAAAATATATGAAAGAATTACAGCTCTTGTTGTTGAAATTTCTTCCCTTCGGTATTACACACATCCTGATGGAACAATAATTCATAATGTTATACATTCTCGAATAAAAAGCTCTTGCTCTCATCACAAACTAACTCTAGAGCAACATAAAAGATATTTAGAAGAATTTATAGAATATTCTGAAAAGCCAATATTCTTCGTTAGTCATTTTGATATGAAGTCAAGAGGATATAGACAAGAAATATGGCAATCAATAAAAGAAGCTGCGGAAAAGTATTCAAATATATTTTGTATTGATGCTTCTATTCAGCCAAATTTAAGTATAATGGATGATAATGAGCATTATACTGCCGAAGGGTTTTGTAATGCCAGAAAATACATTGGAGACATTATTCTTGAAAATATAAAAAAAATTCATTGACTATTACATTTTATCATATATAATTTTATATATTATGGAAAAATTCACAGGAGATCCACTTAAAGATTTAATTGTTAATAGATACTTAGAATTTCTAAGGACAGGAAAATGGCCTGAGCCAATGACACCCAAAGAACTTTCAAGTCACACAAATATGAGTGAAGAGCAAATAGATGCAATCCTTGATGGTGCCCTTGCTAAATTAGCAGATAAGTCAGGATTTAAAAAATTTCAAATAAAAGAAGCTATAGAAGAAATGGGCAAAATAGATGCAAAAAGAATGGAAGCTGAACATCCACTCAATCGCCGTAAGAAAAATGAAGATTAAATTTCGCGCGTTTATAATATCTTTCTTAATTTTCGCGTCTTATAGTTGTTCTTCTTATAAAAGTTGTATTGAACACTCTTGTCCAGATAATATTTATCATGGTCCTTGTCCTTTTGAAAATTGTCCAAAATCAAAAAAAATAGGCGCCGATTTTTTTTAGTTCTCTGATTTCTCTCTTTATTATAAAGCGCCGAAAATTCCCATAAATACCCCCACCCATTGCTTCGCCAGTATATTATAATACATATTCTAATGTGTAATTTTTTATTCAATATTGAAGAAAGGGCCCTGCGCCTGTTTGCGGGGGATCGGATCCGTCAATTATTCTAGTTAATAGGGTAGGGTTTTATCTGAACAAACAAAAAGCCAGATCCGCGCGGATCTGGCTCTTGTTGATTTTATTCTACTTACTTAGCTCTTGATTTGTCTTTCTACTACATCATGACAAAGGTTGATTGCCATTTCTGCGCAAGTTATCGCGGCGGATCTCTCAGATCCGTTATGTCTCAGGCAATAGTCTCTTAGACTTACAAAGTTTTCTGGAGTAGCAAAGAGCGGATTTTTCAAGAGCGGATTCCCTTGCCTTCCTGTCCATCCTAGAAGTCTAGCTTGCCTTGCCTTTTCGTGTGTTGTCAACTTGTCAACACAAGAGTCTAGGTCAATCTTCATGTTGATTAGATCAGATCCCAGATCCGTAAGAGTTGCATACTCCTCGTGATCCGCATCGGTGAAGGTTTCGATCAGTCTGGCTTTTAGGCAATAGTCGAACATCTTACCTTGGTGAGTGTCTTTGTTCTGGTAGTCGTTCACCCAGATCTCGTTGTCTTGGTCTAGGATTCTAGTGAGGAAGGAGATGATGTCTTTAAGTGTCATAGTAGTAGATTAGTAGTTGTTGATGATGTAGACGAATGTTCCTGCTATGATGAAAGGAAGCAGGAGACTTAGTCCATTAGTGAGACCTGCCAGAAGTAGTGAGGCAGGAGAGATTAGCATAAGAAGAATAACTTTCATACTGACACTAGAACATAACTAGATCTGGATTGCAAATCTTTTTTCACTTTTCTTTTGTTTAGTTTGTTCTGGTCAGATCTGCATGGCAAAACACACTTCCAACCCCCTTGGAAGTTTCTTTTTTAACTTCCACCAGATCCGCAGGTTCCAGATCCGCAGGTTCCAGATCCGCAGGTTCCAGATCCGCAGGTTCCAGATCCGCAGGTTCCAGATCTCACTTACTTCTCTCTCTTATATATCTCTTTTCTTTTCTCTTTCTCTCTCTTTTTATTTCACTCTATTTAGTTTGTTTCCTATTTCTTTCTATTTAGTTTGTTTCTATTTGCTATTTAGCCCAAAAGAAAGCCCCTCTTTCGAGGGGCTTAGGTTTAAGGCATTAGCAAGGCGATTGCTAGCCCTAGGGCTAAGATAAGGGCAATCATACCGCAAGCACTTCTCGCATTGCATTGCGAACCTTAGTAGGGAAAGCACTATCGCCTAGAGAACGAAAGCGGTTCTCTTCTCTAGTAGTTTGCTTGGTTTCTCTTGTCACCCTATCATGATTTTGATAGGCGGTGAATGCATTGAATACGTCCCAAGCGGTTTCACCGAAAGCACCTAGTCTCTCATTAGTGAATTGCGCCTTTACCGCTTCCCTTGCGGTTTCAGCTTGTGAAGACTCACCGCTGAAAACTATCTCACTCACTCTCTCTAGTTCAAGAGGGGTGACTTCCCTAGATGAAAGAGTCACAATGTCATTCTCAAGGTTTTGGATTACTTGGCGCATACCTGTGGCTTGCTCTAGTGCGGTTCTCATAAGCACTCTTTGATTGCGAGTGTGTTTGACTTTGGCAATTCTGTTCTCTTTGTCCCAAGAGGCGCAGCCATTATCGCACCAAACTCTTAGTATCTCAATAGAGATTGACGTTGCAAGCGAACCGTCAAAGCTTGTCTTGGCAATCACTCTTTTGTCAAGGATATCGCCTTTTTTGCGGTCTTGGTTGGTTGGTACTTCAAAGTCACCAAGCGAACCTTGAATGAAAAGCTGACGTCCCTCTTGTAGAAAGCCCGCCCTTGAGTAGTCAAAATCAATTTCATCCTTGAGACAATCTAAGAAGGCAAATGCTTCCGTTGGTTGTAGTAAATCATAAGTAGATGAAACAATTGTGAGAGGTTCGCCTCTATCATCTTTTATGAGAGAGAAACCTTTGCAAACATGAGAGATTGACTCTTGCGAGTAATCGCCTACCTCAAGAGTAGTGAGAACATCATTGACGTTTTCAGCACTTGAGACGTCTACAAGTTTGAATTCTCTTGGAGCGCTTGCGGTTGGTTGGTTGGTGTTAGGTATCATTATCATTTTTTATCCTTATGTTAGTAGTTAGTTAGTAGTGAAATAAAAAGAACGATACAAACACAATTGCATACCTTAAACTAGATTGCAAATAAAATAATTAGTTTTTTTTTAAGGGCTTAGAAAGGGCTTTCTTTCCTTACATGATACTTTACTCATATATAACTTGAACCCCTAGAGAGAATAATCTAATTGTTTTGTTTTTATATATCTCTCTTTTCTCTCTCTTTTCTCTTCTATTTATTTATTATTTATTTATTTCTTTTTTATTTCTTATTTAATTATTTTATTTTTCCTATTTGAATATAAAAAAAATCCCCTATTTCTAGGGGATTTAATTGTTTTCTACTAATTACTAATTACTCAACTAAATAATCTTTTCCGCCTATTGTGAATGATTGAATTGATTTAATTGCCACATCTCGCAAGATAATCTTTTTATCTAATTGATCTTGAGTTGAACTTTCTTTTCTTTTGGGTAAGAATTGATCAATTGCACTTTTAAGAATTGGAGCATTGTTTTCTAAGAAATAATTTACTTCGAACGTTTTCTCAACTTTAATTTCTAAGTAATAATTATTCTTATGCTCAACTAATGGCGTATTCTCAACTCTTTTTCCCCATTTTCTAGGCTTAATCAATTTGGAGAAATCAATTTCTTTATCCTCACGTTTCGCTTGGTTATTCAAAGAATTGGAATAATGAAAACCAATGTTGCCAAGTAATCGGGTTTTTTTCCATACTTTGCCGTAGGGATTACCCGTTTTCTTTAGACGTGCATCAGTGCTTATAGTTAAACCAATTAGAGAACGTCCTGCAAAATTAAGGAAGAAATCTAATGTTTGAGCTTTAGTAATTTTATGTAATATATTCATACTAATAGAAAAACACACCTTTAAACTAATTGCAAATTTTTTTTTATCTTTTTTTTAAGGTAATAAAATAATTAAAACAATTGTAGAAATTAAAATTGAAAGAATCATTTTAAGCCTTTGAATAATTTATATATCTCACGTTCTTGCCAATGTCTGAAATAAATTGTTTCGATTACTTTGCCGTTTTCTGTAATCTCTAATATATATTGTTTATTATTCATTTTATTTTACCCTTTCCGCTTATTTATTTATTTTATTTATTTTATTTTTCCTTTTTATTTAACGGAAAAAGGATAAAAACGTTTTATTTATTTAATTCTGTACAACGTGCCAATCGTATAAATCAATTACTTTTGCGCCGTTGTAATATTGTTCGTGATCTCTTTGGTACACGTCAACGTTTAAGATTCCTTTTAATCTTTCCCTTGTTGTTACTGATCCCCAGCCTGCAAAGGTGAAAAGAATTGCCCCGCTTGAATCTCTTTTAATTATCTCGTTTCCGAACAACCAAACCGAATTTCCGTCTGTTCGTGTGTTGTTCACCTTTAAAGTTTGTTTGTTAAAAAAAGCTTTTTTAATTTGTTCTGTTACTTTATTCATGTTTTTTTCTCCTTTTTGTTTTAACTGAATAATTTAATTGAATTGCACATTCTAAGATTGCGCGCATTTAAAATGTTGTCAAATTCTTCGCACGTAATAAATAAATCATCGTTGAAACAATAATAATAATTCTTTTTTTCTTCTGTGTTCCATACGTATAAATACCATTTTCCCGATACTATAGAAGGAACTTCGTTTCCACCGCAACCAATTGACCAGGGAGCTTGCCAATCGTTGCGCCAATTATAAGGACATTCTGTTTTGTTCATATAAATAAATTCGCACGTTTTAATTTGAATTGCAAATCTTTTTTAAAGTTTTTTAAATAGTTTTGAAATTATCCAAAGCAAATTTTAAAGTCTCTAATTCGCTTTGATCAATTAGTTTCCTTTTCTCTACTTCTTCTAATGCTTCTTTAATAGTATAATTAAAACGTTTAACTAAATATAAGACTAATTCTTTACCTTCTAATAATTTATTTCTTTCTCTCATATTATTT
>Ga0129351_1000024_pt1 | contig 45589 bp, 59 predicted proteins | sample CPBDNA_8_FD_94423 | JGI IMG/M metagenome (GOLD analysis project Ga0129351, IMG submission 94423) | Freshwater to marine salinity gradient microbial communities from Chesapeake Bay, USA - CPBay_Sum_27_0.2_DNA | ecosystem: Environmental > Aquatic > Marine > Coastal | place: USA: Chesapeake Bay... | reverse complement strand
GATTTTTAGATCAGCAGTGTAGGAGTAGTCAATTAGATACAGATAACCAGCAGGATCTAACCAGTATTGTGACATAGTGCCACCAATACCTTCTTCAATATCTTTTGTTTGGCAGTTTCCAGAGAAGTCCTCACCCAGAGGATAAGAACTTCTGAAATAGTCAAACATTCCCATTATGCTACTCCATCAGCACTATCTACCCAATCACCTTTGATCTTGGGTTCACTTACAACATTCTCTTTGTAGTGAGCATTCAATTCTGCCCATTGTGCGTCACGCTCCTTAAACTTCTGGTATTTCTTTTCCAGGTCCTCATCCATAGTAAGTTCATACTCATCGCAGATCTTACGCTGATCTTCCTCACGCACATAATCATTGAAGACCAATGACATAGCACCAGAACGAATAGAAGCAGCATCCATGCCTACACATAGCATGAATTTCTCAAATAACCTGAAATACTGCCTGGCATTGAGATCTGCTGCTGGTGCAGTGATCTTGTAATGCTCTTCGGGGAGGAAGTCATCATCACCAATAGTAGAACCAAACCCACGATTATAATCATGAGTGTAGGTAGCGTCAAACTTAAATTGAACCTCTGCTTCGTAGGTCATCTAGATACTGCTCAATGTAGTATGCCTTGATAGTGTACCAGTCAATCATCGTGCTGTCAACTCGGGGAGCATTTCGTTACCTGGGTGATCGTTCGTCTTGCCACTGTATGCTTTCACATGTTGGAATAGACTATCATCGAGTTCTAACTCATCCCAGTATTTGTTGAAGACTAGCACACAGCATTTGTTCATTGGTTGCCTAGATCCAGGAGGATTAGGTCTCTCACTAATACAAATGGTGATGTATGCGTCATCTACAAATTCTATATATCCTTCCATATGATGCCATCTTACTTTGGCACCAGGTGATAGAGACTTGATAATGTTTCTAATCTCTAATGCTGGTGCTTCTGAGATGAACAGAGGAGTGGTCATACTTGCTTAAAGTTGGCGTTGATTAGGATTCTGTTTTTGTGCTTACTAGGTGAATGCCCAGTGTGCGAGTGTCGTCCGTTGAATGTTAGGAGTCTATTCTTTTTAGGTTGAACACGAACGATGTCGTGATCATTCTTGTCTCCCAGAATAATAGTGTCGCCATCAGTGTCGTTGACATAATAGATACACACCGTGTGAGGTTCTTTACAGTCTACATGAAAGTCATGACGATAACCCTCAGGATTATATAGTGTCATATCTGCTCTCACTCGTAGACATGTTTTGGCAGATACTTCATCCTGCATTCTTTGTACCAGTGGTGCAAAGTCAGGATCTCCATCATCAGTCAACCAATGGTTGAATCCATGTGCTTGTAACTGATTACACCCATGTGTGAGTGTGTGTTGATAGTACCATGGAAACTCCCACCCCATGAGTATATCATGGAGGTGGGCATGATACTCAACATCAAGAAAATCATCGATGATCCTCATGTCGGAGATGTAAGGAGGTCGCAATTTCATCAATCAATTTCCTTTTGCTTAGAGGAACTTCACCATACTTTGTATGATACTCTTTTTGAAGACTGAACAGTGCATGTTTGAGTAACACTTTCTGTTCCTCGGTCAGTTGTTGCGTTTTGAGAAACATGGTCATCGCAGGCAGAGAACCGTAACTATTTAACGGTCATAACCACCACATTGTAGCGAAACTCAACGGGTTGTCGATACCCTCTTTCTGAAATTAACATTAAGAGCGATGCGATACCCACTAGTGGGGGATGATGATGCATGTAGTACGTTACCATTGAATAGTAGCATCTTTCCACGCTCAGGTGATACTCTTAACTGACATCTAGGTTGGAAGATACTCATCTCGTGAGAGAAGAAGATAGTATCACCATCACTCTTGTTGACATAATATAATGCTGTCACATGTTCATCTTCAAAGTCTACATGTGGACAGTGGTGATCTAGTTTGTCAGGTAGTAGGCAACCAAGACGGACGCGATAAATATCACGAAAATCCTGACCAGCATCATCAGCAATTAACCTCAACGCAGATTCAAATAGGTCATAGTATTGTGAGACAGGTTCATAGTCCATCACCACAACATGTGAGAACGAACTATTATCAAACTTACCTTCATATGGTCTATAACCACCATCAGCAAATGTGGTCTCTTTGACAAGATACCAGGGAAACTGTTGTTGAGTAACTATCTCTTCAATCTGATCTACGAGTACATCAGGAAGAGGATGTGTCGAACTCAATAACATATTGTTTACGGTCGCTGGGTACGTCACGGGGATACATGCAAGGGATAGACATAGACAATCGCTTACCACCTGGGAATGGTTTATGGTAAGTTCTTGCTGGAATATACATGACATCACCAGGTGACAAGGTGACATCTAGGGCAATGTGTAACTCTTGCCCTGCTTTATCTGGGAGATATGGTTCATCTGTCATTTCGATCAGACCACTACATCTCTCCTCAAATACATTCCAGTGGGTCTCACCATCAATCTGACAAATAAAGTTTGGTGGTAGATCCCAGTGGGCACCAAATGACTTGCTGCCTGCCTTAGCACTACCAAAGATGTGTGCATCACAGTTACAATCAAACCGTGACTCAATGTTATTCAGCAGATTATCTACTGCTGGATTGTAATGACCATACTGCTCAATGATGAATGTATGTCCTTCATTGATTGCTTGGAATAGTTCATGCTTATGTGGCACACCCTTTTCATACCATACTTCAAACTTCTCAGGTAACATGAGACGACGACCCTCCATATTGAGGACCTGAGTTCTATAATACCATGGATTATTGAAACAGTGCGTGACTGTATCCCAGTTGACATATTGTGTGGGGTCAGGTAGAGCATTACGCCACACCTTTGGTTTGTCACCACATACAAACTCCTGAGGATTCAGGAAGGGTAGCATTAGTACGTCCATTCATTCTCCGTGGGGTCATTAGGGAAACCAGCAAAGTTCATGCTGAAAGCAATACGCTCACACTTGGTATTTGGTTGTGTTCTATGCATCAACCAGGAGGGGAACATAACATACTCATGCACACCCATGCCCATAGTCTTCCAGTCATAGTTATAACCACACTCGCGTGACCAATCATCATATGGTGCATCAAGTGGGCAGTGTCTGAGTATATGTTCTAGTGGATTCCTAAACTGCAAGTGACCACCAGCATTATCCTTTGACCAATAGTATACCAATGACACATGTGATTTACCACGTCCATTGACATGACAATGCTCACCTGTACTATCACCTTCATAGTGTAAGTTTGCCCACATGCTATCCATATACATGTGATAATCTCTACGATAGTGAAGAGTATTCACCCAGTAGTCTTTAACATCATCCAAGATGGGTAGTGTCAACCAATCAAATGCTACATCTTCAAACAGATTAGCACCACCAGGTAAGTTAGCAGTAGTTTTACCTGATTCTAGTGCCCATGTATTTTCTTTTGCCTGATCAAAGTAACGCCAGAGGACTTCATTAGTCTCCCTCTGTTGTATCTTAGTCGGGACTATAAATCCGCGCCTGATGGGCACGGGGAACAAGTTTAGATTCATGCTCTTTAATGATTGACATCATGTCATGACGTGTACGTTGAGGAATAAAGTTAAACGAGATACTAATACGATCCTCTTGTGTCATGTTCTCTCTCACACCATGTGCTTGCCATGCTGGGAATAGCATTAGTCTACCAGCAACAGGTGGATATGACCATGTTGAGTGTGTATGTGGCACCTCTGCTGTACTCATATCCTCAGATGTTCCCACTGAGTGTAACACATAACCCTCAGTAGCATCACGATGGAAGACTAGTCTACCACAATCACCTTCGGGCACCTTGACATAGAAAGCACCAGACATCACAGCACCAGGATGTGTGTGAACCTCATTATATCCACCATGGTTGTTGATGTTTATCCAAGCATTTGCATACTCAATGGTAGTCCATGGTGTGCCATATGACTTGAATGCTTCTATTGCTTTCTCCTTGATAATGATGAGGAGTTTTTGAAACTCATCACCTTCAAGTTCTTTGTCATTGATAACCTGTTCACCCATAAAATCGGGGGACTGATAGTTCAGTACACCCCGATTGCTACGGTCCTTGCCTTCCATAGTATTGGCAACGTTGTAGACAATGTTCTCCATCTCTTGAAGATCAATGTCTAGATCCACCCACCAGATAGGACTGGGGAAAATATAGTCTAGGTTCATTACTTCACTGTGTTCAGGGCATCTGAACCAGCGTTATCAGACTCCCAGTCAGCATACTTTTCGTAACCAGGACGTGTGCGTACTTTGATCTTACGCTTTGCTTCAATCTCTTCCTGAATCCAAGGTTCTGCTTCTTCTTTTAGAACAAGAGTGCGGAACAGATTAAGAGTTTCGAGACCACCTTCGATCTTAACAATCTCATCACGCAGATTATTCATCTCAGTGAAGTCAATTCGTGTCTCTTGTTCATCGAAGTTCATGCTAGACAGAGATGCATTGAAAGCAGTGTACTTTTCATACTTCGTACGATGCTGATAGATAAGATTGCGCCAGAGATCTTCCAGCGACTTGACTGCTTCCTCAGGACTATCTACTTCTTCAATGGTTTCAGGTTCAAACTCAGGAAGACCTTGCACATCTTCAAGCAACTCAGACATAATTACTCCTTGTAAATTGTTTCCTTTTGGTACTCATACGATGATGGTAAAGTCATGCACCAATCATACATTTCTTTATTCCATCTGTCAATCTCTTGCTCTGCACCTTGCAGAGCAAACTCGTCACGCACTGGTGACAATCCATTCTGTAATCGTTTTAGTATCAACGTGTGATTATTTAGCGGATTAAATCCCATACCAGCACCAACATAACGTAGACCATCATTGTGGGCAGGATCACCAATCCATTCATACGATACATGCTTCTCACTACTATATCTCACGAAGAGATTGTCTAGTTCTGCTGTTGACATATCATACTCTATTTCATTAGCAACATACTTCCAGTATTCTGTCTGTTTGTTAGAGAAAGCATAGTGGGCAGCAATGAAATTCTTGAATCCTTCAATCTCTAAGTCTGCTACCAAGTTGAGCATATCCACCTCAACCCTAGGCACAAAACCATCGCGACCAGCAAGGTTATTGCATAGTCTAATGATCTGTTCGTGTGTAGTAAGTAGACCAGTTGCTTCTAATGGTTCAACAAAACAATTAGACAATCCTACTGCACATACATTTTTGTGCCATGACTTCTTATGCTTACCATTTCTGAATGGTACATGCTTGAATGATCCGATATTGTCAGCACGTTTGATACCTCGTGTGCGAGCAACATAGGCATGTATATCTTCTTCTGCTTTCTCTTTGGTAGAGAATCCAGATGAGTATACATATCCACAACCAGATCTCTCCCACAGTGGAACATCCCACACCCAACCATTCTCAATGGCAGTACAGTTTGTGGTATTGGTTACCTCTGTCTCAGGATCTTCGTGTGGTAGATGACATGTTACTGCACTGTCATTGAGTAAACAACCACCAGCATCTACATGGAATGATTCAAAGGGAACACCCATGAAGTTTTCAAGTAGCAATGACTTGAATCCCGTGCAGTCAATGTATAGATCATACTCTAATCGCTGCCCATCAGTGGTAATCAGTGACGTGATATATCCACGCTCATCCTTCTCACACGAAGCAACATCACCCTGCATATAGTTGAGTCCTTCACAGTAGTTGTTCTTCAACCACTGTCCGAACTTGATTGCATCCATATGGTATGCAGTATCAGCATCATGATTCCAGTTATCATCCTTGCCTGTTAGTTTATTATTCCAAGCAAGATGACCCACAGCATTGTGTGAGCGAGCAAATGTATCACGACTGAACTTATCTGGTTTGCGTAGATTCAGAGCAAACCATGACATCCATCCATGAGGATAATTCTGATTGATGATGGGTTGTGCTTTACCAAACGGGTAGTCCCAAGTCTCACCCTGCTGGTAGAAATCATTGAATCTAATGTTTACTTTGTATGTGGATCCTGTTTCCTTCATCCACATGTCATCCTTCAAGTCAAGGATGGCAAAGAAATCATTAATCTGACCAAGTGTAGACTCTCCCACACCAATGATGGGATAGTTCTTACTCTCAATCAGTGAGGTTTTAATATGAGGACAGAGTTTCAAAAGGGCGGCAGCGGTCATCCAACCAGCAGTACCGCCCCCTACGATGAGGACATTACGAATGTGCATAACAATTAATTACTCTGCATATTTGCCGATCTTAAATTCTTGTTGAACATCATCAGACATCTGATCAACAGTCCACCATGCAGGCATAGTTTCATCGTGAGGGAATGGTTCATCAGGTACAATTTTGTTACCCTCAGCATCATACTCTACCTTAGGCATAGTTTCCTTCACATTATTGATGTGCTTGAAGAACTCACCTTCTTGGTTAAGTGTACCATTCTTGATGTCATTATAGATCATCGAGAGTTGTTCACCAGGATCACCATATGCTACCACACGAAGTGTTTCAGCGTCGTGATGTACGAAGTCAGGGATCCACTCACCGAGTTCAAGTTTCCACATATTAGTGGCATCCTCGGGAATGTCAACCCACTTCATACTAGCGCCAGGACCTGTATAGATCTCAAACTCATCGCCTTCTTCTACTATGTCTGTGATAAATCCGTCAGCGCGGACAAGTGCTCTTTTCATTGGTTTAATCGAATTCGTAGACTACAACAATACCCTGGCGACCGTCACCACCACGCTCGGAGTTACGACCAGAGGAACCGCCAGCACCGTAGGCAGCGTGCGCTCTGTGACGCTGTGCCCATTGTTGCTGTCTGTGTGCGGTCGGTGCAGAACCACCCCAGAAGGATGTTCCACCATGACCTAGACCAGGAGGGTTTCTGTGCCCTTGACCCGATCCACCATAGATTCTAACAGAACCTTGGTTAGGACTGCCACCAGTAGCACCCTCGTGCTGCTGACGACGGTTTGCACCCTGTCCACCACCAGATGAGCAGTAGTTACCGAAGGATGATGTGCCACCGTTACCACCGCGACCACTATAATTAGTTCCACCACCGCCACCACCAACGGTGACAGAAATAGAGTTGATGTTCTCAACGTTGACGATAGTCTCAGTGTGAGCACCTGCACCAGCAGACTCACCATAACCTGATCCACCGCCACCGCCAGCAGTACACTTCACCCAGATACGCTTAATCCCACTGGGTTTGTTCCATGTGTTGTTACCATTATACACGGAAATGGACTTAGGTCCACCACCAGATTGAATGGTTGCCCATGACATAGTGCTGCCATTAGTTGACAAAAACTTACCTGATTGCCCAGACACTGACGGGATAACCTGTGCCGAAGAACCAGAAATTGTTCCGTTGATAACGATATTGCCAACGGTAAGAGTACCGTTCACAGTAATAGATCCAGAACTGAGGTTAAGACCACCAGAACCAGACAGGTCTCTAATAGAGGATACTTTTAGGGTACTCATTGATTACTTGTCTCCTTCGTTGTTATTTATATCAAATGAATTCGTAGACTACGACGATGCCCACACGACCATCACCACCACGCTCACTGTTCTTACCAGATGATCCACCAGCGCCATAGGCAGCATGTGTTCTATGTCTCTGTGCCCATTGTTGCTGTCTATGGGATGTTGGAGAAGATCCACCCCAATAAGAGTGACCACCGTGTCCTAGACCTGGGGGATTTCTATGACCCTGGGAAGATCCACCATAGATTCTAACTGAACCTTGGTTAGGAGTTCCACCATCTGCACCGCTATGTTGTTGCCTACGGTTTGCTCCCTGACCACCACCTGATGAACAGTAGTTACCAAATGATGACGTTCCACCATTGCCAGCGCGACCACTATAATTAGTCCCACTACCAGCACCACCGACTTGAACACTAATCGAGTTGATGTTTGCGACATCTACAAAAGTCTCCGTGTGAGCACCAGCGGCACCAGATTCACCATAACCTGATCCACCACCACCTCCACCAGTACACATAACCCAGATACGTTTTACACCACTAGGTTTGTTCCAAGTAGAGTTACCATTATATACAGAGATCGAGTTAGGGATGCCGAGGTTAGTTGCATTACCTACCCACGAGATGGTAGAACCGTTTGTGTACAAATAGTTACCTGATTGTCCACTCTGTGACGGAATGATATAACCTGAGGATCCAGTAACATTACCATTGATAACAATCGCACTAACAGTAAGAGTGCCGTTAGCAGTAATCGCTCCGTTCGAGAACGACATACCGCCTTGATTGTTCAAGTCCTTAACTTGTGCGACTGATAGTCTAGTCATCTGTGTTAATCATTCCTCGTTTGTATTTATGTCTCAGCGGATCCATAATGTAGCGTGTGAGATATAGTACGCTTCATCAGACTGACCTTGGTCGAGATCAGTTCTTTGGTAGATTCGGATAGAACTATCAGTATGTGGTTGCCATCCCGAATCAAAGTCAACATAACCCATTGTGGGGTCATTACTACCATTCCAAGGTTCGTATGAGTAGTCTATGTTATTAACAAAGTTAATTGTAGCACCATAACTTGTACTAGGACTATCAATGTAATTTCTATTCCAAGTTTTTCTCCAACTAGCATAAGTTCGTGTACCTGAACCCGAATTACCTGTGGTTATTCTAACTTCATTATATTCATTATCCCACGAGTCCACAAGGTGATACTTAGCAGTATACTTTATTTCAGTATGACCTGGTATACCACTTAGGGTAAGTTCATATGTTCTAGGAGAACCACCCCATCCATGAATCCAAGAGTTACCAAAGGGTCCAAGTTGTGTCATATTATAAACTTCACTGTAATTCCAGTTCCCAATACCAGCACGAGCATCAGTACCTTCGGAATACCAAATTCTCTCACCACTACCGCTAGCACCAAACAAAAGTATTTTATTCGTTCCAATAGGCATGATTAAGCAATATCGTATTGACCTTGTGTAACAAAGACATTCCAAGTCGAACCTTCAAGGTAGAAGAAGCAGTTGTAAATATCATAACCAGCACCATTAGAAAATGCCGATGGTCTGATCATAGTAGCAGTGGAACCATTAACTTGGAAACCAGTAATATATCCACTGCCGTTTATCTGTCTCTTAATAATTTGTGCAGTGTAAACAAATCCAGATTCATTAGGTACATTTTGAAAGTTAACAGTAAAGTTACCGTTGTAATTAGTTGGGTTCTCAGTTGAGAAGACCGTCGCCATACTATGATCTAATGCGACAGTACCACTAACAGAGAAAGACATATGTCTTTCTTTCGTCTGTCCAAACTCAAATGTAGCACCAGGGACTAATCTGAGGTGATTGTTAATAGCAGCGTTGTCGAAGTATCTGTATGTCCCAAGATCTTCGTCAGCACCAATCAATGTCCATGTTGCACCATTCTCAATGGTAACTGTAAAACCATTAGAGATGGTAATTGGAGCAGCAGAGAAACCGTTACTGTACTCTACACCACCATTAGCACTAGGACCAATGATAATGTTCTCACTAATCGTGGTTCCGTTAGTTCTAATAATAGAATCTTCACCAACGGAAGGACCACCACCACCTACATCATCCCAACCAGGTGTACCAGGTCCCCCTACATCAGGCAGATAACCTTGGAACATTCCCTCAGTGGTATTGAATATAATAGTTCCAAGGGGAACTGTACCCAATGCATTGATCTGTGTCTGGTTGAGATTAGGCAGGTTGACTTGCTCTGTAACTTGTAGAGCGGTAATAACTGCTCTGGTTACAGCATCAATCTGATTGCCTATAATTTTGGTGGTCATTTATTTTATTCGGAAGGTTTTAGATAACAAGTTCACGAATATGGATGGTGTCACCAGTTGCAGGAGGTGTAGCGACAGAGAAGTCAACAGCGTTACCTGTTACTGTATAGTCTGTGCCAGGGATCTGTGCAACACCATTAAGGAATACCAAAACAGAGAATGCAGTGTGTCCAGGTGAGATACCAAACGTTTGTGTGGAACCATCACCACTATATGTCACACCGCTATTGCCATTAGCAATACCAGTTGCTAATGAATATTTATCAGCGCATCCATACTTACCAGTAACATCAATGTCACCATCAAAGTATGTGTTACCACTGATCTTCAAGCGGTTAGATGCATCAGGTGCCATACCAATACCATAGTTGGTAGTGCCACTGAATCTGTTAGATGTGATCGGAGTGGTATCACTCAGACCAAACTTGTACCATGTACCAGCATCATAGACCCAACCAAGTGATTGACCAGGAACCCAATCAATGTTATAGCAGATGTCTCCACTATTAAATGCAAGACCAGAATCAAGATCAGGCAGACCAGAACCTAACTCTTCGGCAAGGAATGTCTGCCTCAGAACAGTACCATCATCGTTCGAGTAGGTAAAGTTCAGAGACTGAATCTGATTCTGTGAAGTAATCTTCTTCTGGAAGGTTACAGGACCTGAGAACACAGACTCCAACTGGTTAGATGCACCACCGATAACAGTAAGTTTATCAGTCAGCACCAACTCAGAGAAGGTTTCAATCGTTGTACCTTCTTCACCCAACACATTCAACTGTGCAATATCTTCGTTAGTGATCTGACCCGTAACAGGGTTAATCACCTGGTTACCAACGAACAGTTCACCGTCAGAGTTCACACCAGAGTAGTATGCAACACCTGCTGCTTCTTTGAGTGACTGTGACAATCTAACCTGCTCAGGTGAGAGAACCTCAACCTGGGTAGATGGGAATGCTGTTGAGTAGTTACCAGGACCGAAACCAAGATACTCAAACGTGTGACCAGATGCACGAAGAATAGAATAACGACGGAGTTCAATACTCAGAGGAGCGATAGAACCATCAGTGTTGAGTTTCAGAGGAATCTTTCTATCTTCCTCATCACCCAGACGTGCAGTCACGACAATGTTAGACAGAGTATTTGTTGTGGTGGTATAACCAAGGTTGTTGTTTCCTTCAAGCAGGAAGAACTGTGCAGTCTCCTTAGTAATAGACAACTGAGTGTCTTCGTTAGGAGTAGGAGTTGCACCATCAGTAGTTTTAACCAAACCCAGAACCTCATTGTCTGCAATAGACACAGCGGCAGCAGGGTCAGCAACAGGGTTATCTCTGTCGAATGCAGGATAGATGTCTACTGTCTGTTGAGAGAACTCAAAGTCATCAAAGTTAGAGGTGATGGGAGATACTGACGCAGACAGAATTGTAAGGTAGTAGATACCATCAGTCTCACCAATCACGAACTCTTGGAATGTCTCTACGTCATACACATAGTATGTTTTAGAGTATGCAGGTGAGTTAGTTTCAGATGATCTGGGTTGCAGTACGAAACCAGTAATCGGAGGACGAGGAATCGGGAATGCATCCTTATCCAAGACATAACGGAAACGATAGGTTCTGTCAGTCAGATCACGAGCATCAGGTACACGACGTATAAAAGTAGTAGGAGTAAATCCAAGGTTCTGATACAGCGAGTTTGCTTGCAGTGTGGTGTAGATAGTATTGTTAGCGTTATCTACTTGTAGATACCACTGACCACGGTTTGTATCATACTTGATTGGACTCTCATCATCACCTGCTCTTGTGCCAGTTACATCAGGACCAGAGGGTGAGATGTCAGCATAATGTGTAGTTGGTTCAGACGCGCCAGCAGCAACAAGTGCTACATATACTCTATCAGGAGTATTAACATCATCACGTCTTGCACCAATAGTGTAACCTTGAATCTTGCTAGGTGGTCTACCTAATTCAGAGGTGTAACCGTATAAGTACAGACGCGAGTTATCTGCTTCTGCTCGGGTGGCGTTGATGTCGATAGTAACCCAGTTAATCGAGATTTCATCAACGTCATCCAACGACTTGGGTGGGATAACGTGAGTAATTTGTCCCGCTTTGTCCTTTGTGAAGGCAGTTGCTTTGAAACCTTTGGATCGCAAGGATGTATTTCCGAAGTTACTATTACTGTTGGTAATAGAAAGGTCACCACCACTATCAGCGAAGAAGTGATCACCAAATCCCACAGCGAACACAGACACAACCTGAATGAATGAATCATTGGATGCCTTAATGTGCGCGTGACGCCATCCCTTACGGTACTCAGCAAGACCATTAATGTGTGCGCCAGATCCTGCTGCTTGTGGTTCATAGTTTCCAGAGGAAGGGTTATAAACTACAAATGCTCGGTCATCCTTTTGGAGGGAGATACCAGTGAACTGTGCAACCACCATCGATTTGAAACCAGTTGCACGCGAACCATCAGCGTGCATACCATTGATACCCCACACAGAACGTAGGGACATGTTGAACACATATGGTGACGCAGAGTCAACCGTGTCAATCTCAACTTTAACGAGGATGTTTGAACCGATAGCATTACCTGAGGGTTCTGCTGACATCTGATAAGTAAACTGGTTACCCTGTGCAGATGTTACCAGGAACGATCCATTATAGAGTAGTTTATCCTGCTCAGTAGGACCATTAACGCCAGATATATTAACAGCGACACCCACGGAGAATCCATGATTCTTCGGGTTACCGATCTCGTCAACAGTAAACGCCGTAGCAGTTTGTCCATTTCTGATAATCTGCGAGACAGCAAATTCGTCCGAAATCGGACCCACAATTCTGTTTTCTTCGATTCTTGCCTGCAACTGGTCCTGTGCAACCACACCAGAGGAGTCAGGAATCGTAGCGTATGCTTTCGAGATCTTCTGGTAGTACAGGTTCAGATCTTCTACGTTAGCAAACTCAAAGCAAGTAAGTTTGTGGTGAGAGAAGTTCGGTGCAATAGTTGCAATGTCATCACCACGATAGTAGACACCATTGGTATCACCATCAAAGAAAGATGCCTGCCAGAAGTAACAACCACCAGTTAGGTTAAAGATCGCAGAAGCAGTAGGTTCATTAGTAGCAGTAATACCGAGACTACCCTGTACTGTGGGATACGGGACATATTTTGGAATGAACTTGGTTCGACGTAGGTCCGAACCAACAACAGAAGCACCACGAGGGACAATAATACCACCGCGAGTTGAATTAAACCTATAAAGAACATTGCTACTACTCGTCAGGTCAAAGTTAGTGTTAGCATCAAACGGTTGAACATCATTGTAATCTGTTACCCCAGGTCTATTATCTAGAACGTAGTCAGAAGGATACAGATAGATCGAGAATGCGTCGAATTCGTCATTACTCAGACCAACACGATAGGAGAATCGTGCCACTTCAAGAAACGCACGTTGTAATGTCTTAAACGGACGCAGTGCCGAGTTACCTCGGTTATCATATGCGTCCGATGCATCGAAGTCGTCAGGGTTGACGTAGATAATACGTCCAGTCCTAGACGTGATGATATTTTTAAGACGAGTTAGTGCCATTTATCGGGATTCCGTACTAGGGTCGCGGTTAGTCTCAGGACTATTTATTAAGGGGCAGCAGCACCTGCACCAGCGTCGTCACTATCACCCTTGCTGTTCAGAATAACTGTGTAATCCTCAGATGCAGTCTCAAAACCAGATACACCGTAGGAAAGATCAGCGGCAGATGAATAAACTAAAAGATTCTGACCAGGACCAACAACAATGCCCGTGATCTTATCATACTGATTAGCAGCAACGGATACATCATATGAGATGTAATCTTCTGCATTGGTATATGTGCTAGCAGTAGCACCTGCCTGATCACCAGTACCAATACCATCGACAGCAAAGGTAAGGTTAGCAGCACCACCACCACCAAGAACAGCGTCAGTAGCAGTCAGAGTTTCTCCATCAACGTAGTTCTTACCACCGTTCAACAGAGTAACAGTAGCAGCACCAGATCCATCGACTACAATAGAAACACTACAACCAGTTCCACTACCACCAGTAGGAGATACAGTGTAAGTACCAGTAGAGCGTGATGGATCAGCAGCGGACACAGTATCAATAGCAAGAATTTTACCAGTGACAACCTCTGTCATGAGGCGGTTGGCATTAGTAAGTGTCGGTGTATCGTAGAATTGATCACCAACAGCGAAAGCAGCAGAAGCACCATCAAGAGAGATCTTCAATACGTTGCGTGCTTCATCAAAGTCATGCACATAACCCCAAGAACCAGATGTAACACCAGATGCCTGAATAGTATAAGTCGTGCCACCAAGTGTAAACTGGTCAGCAGCAGCAAATGCCTCATCACGCAGTTGATAGATATAAATCTCTTCGTAAGCAGGCGTCAAAGATGTTGCAATAGAATAACCATATCCAGCATTATCATCAGCGGTGTTTGCAACAGCAGGTTCGGCATATGCATATAGGTTTAGCGCAGTTGCTTCGGTAACTTCAATTTCAAGATAACCATCAGTTCCAGCAGTACCGCCCTTAGTAACACCAGTAGTATATTCAACACCAGTCAAACCTTGTGTACCATCTTGTTCTTCTGACAGTCTAAATGGGTGACCAGTGTTAGATACATCACTCTGATCGTAGCGATAAGTTCTTTCATTATCGATACCAGCAACAGTATCTCCTTCCAGGGGGAGAACATAAGGACCAGCAATATCATCCTGAGAGAGAATGAAACGGTCTACGTTTTCGATGTCATTAGAACCCTGAGAGAAGTTCAGATCAATAGTTGCAGAAGATGTACCGCCAGCAACTGATTCTGCTTCTGTGAACCAGTTCAGATAATAGTCACCAGAGTCAGTAAGTTGAGTGATAGTACCACCATCAGTGTGGTCAACAGCAGATGTACCATACTGTCCACGTTCGACCGTAAGATCATTACCAGCAACAGCAGAGACAGCAAGAATCTCGTTGTTAATTCTAATGAAAGAACCTTCAAGGAAACCAGTTGCATCAGTTACTGTCAAAGTAACATCAGCAGCGGCAAAAGTAGCACCCTCGTTAATTGTTGTAGTGGTTGCAGAGTCGATGAAGGACTTAACGTATGTACCAGCAGGGATGGCAGAGGCAGTTGTGCCATACACACCACGAGTAACAGTAAGTTCGTTGTTTGCAGTATTAATACCAGAGGGATCAATCTGAATAATCTCAGTACCTGTTGCTATGGGAGATTCAGATACAAACAAAAGTGTATTATCAGCAAGACCTGTGTTACGAGATACGTTGACAGTCGTTGCACTATTGCTTACATCAGCAGTAGTAAGATAAAGAAAACCTGTAACGGAATCAAAAGCACGAAGTGTACCAGTCACACCAGAGAATGCACCTGTGATAGTCTCACCAAGTTGATAGATACCAATCAAGTTATCAGGCAATACTTCAATAGGATATACTTTGGCAACCTGCACATATCTGTTGATGGTAGCAGTATCTTTGTATACATCCAACAACTTGGCATTAGCACCATTGATACTTTCAATTACAGTACCAGGTATAGCATCAGCAAAGGTAATGCCAGGTGCAATTTTTAACTTATACGAACTAATTGGATTACCTTTGCGAAACTTATACTGAGACGGCCAATCGCCATCTAGTGTAAGAATCTGGTCATAGTCTCTCAGAGCAGCACGATAAGTAGCGGCGCTACCGCTCTGATTAGCAACAGTCAACACAGTTGATGCTGTTGATTCAATATCAACTCGATAGAGTTCTGTATTAGTAGTGGCAGCGGGTTTGGACGCTGCAAGTCTTCCTGCTGTCATTTGTTAATTACCATCCTGCCTGAAAAAATGATTGGAGTCTAAGTTGCCCACCAAGTACGGGAGCAGCGATTGCACCACCGAAGCTAACACCCAGTGCTGCTGTGTTGTTAGTGGAAAGAAGTGTTGCGTCGCCGTTAGGGAACTGAATTGTAACTTCTTGGTCAATGTTTGATAGATCAATGTTGATCAAACCATTAAGATCATTAGGATTATTAATCCTCATGTCTTCCATTGTTTTGTTAACAAGCGTTTGCGTTGCTAACTCAGAAACAATAACATTGGCGTCAGTTCCATTATTTAGAGGTGCAGCAAGAGAACCTTCGGGGAATGTCCACTGATAGTTTGTGTTGTCATTCAGGTTGCCAAGGTTGAATGTAATCTTCTTGGACGACTCCGCAGCGTCCTCAAAGATAGCACCTTTATAAACTTTGTTAGTAAGAGTTTGTGTTGATGCTTCACCAACAACAGTAACGTTCAAGTCGGGGAACGTAACAGTTCTATTACTAGTGAGAACACTAGAATTAAAGATTACATAATGAGTAGGATCATTCTCATCAGTAGAAGGAGTGTTTGAGAACGTGGGATTAACCATGTTCTTGTTATACACATCCTGCTGTGTCACATCATCCAACAGTGTGGACTGTGAAACAGCAACACCAAAGTCAGGTAGACGATAAATGTGCTGACCAGGTGCATCCCAAGCATCAGTCTCAAACTTAGCAATCTTAGATACATCAGTAGAACCTGTGATGCTAAGATCAGAGTCTTTGATGATGATAGTCTTGTTCGTAATAGACTGATAGGTATCAGTAGCGACGAACGTTGTGACTGTATTTGCACCAACCGAAGGGAAGTCGAATCGCTTCGTACCACCTGCGGTAGACACAGTATCTACATTAAAAACAACTTTCTTGGCGGCATTTTGATCACCGACAAAGAAAGTTGCAGAGTCTGTAAACTGCGCTTGACCAGTAACACTGAAATATCCAGAACCTTGTGGTTGAACAAACAGGTTTGCATTAGCAGCAGCACTGTCTTGAACCGCCATTCTAATGGTAGAAGAACCATCAGAGTTAGGATTTCTGGTTTGATACAATGACGCACTACCAAATGTAATGCCGATTTCATTGACTGCCGATTGGAATAAACCAGTGTCTCGGTCCAAGTCAAACGCCAGTCCTGGCGCTGATGCAGATCCCGCAGAAATAGATCTGAAAAGTTGATTAACCTTAGACTTCCTGTTAGGGATCAGCGGGTCCGAGATAACAATCGGGAGAATTGCTTCCCCCGTTACCAGTTCATCAGCAATCGTATCAAGTTGTGATATTCTTTTAGTACCCACTGAGACTCACTTGGCGCTGTTCTTCCCTGTTATTTATAAGGTAACATCTCTGTGTCCTTTCATTAATGACATGACATCTGTATAGCGATCAGCATGTCGCTGATGGTACTCTCGCGCTTCGTCAAGTTCTGCCAAAAGTTCCTCATAGAACTGACGTGGACTGACATCCTCATCATTAAAGTAATCATTGATGCAGTCAGCAAGACGGTCCCTACGCTGTTTAGCGTAGATCTTGTTGTTGAATTCAACAGGATCAGGACTGACGATCTTAGGTGCTCCTTCAACGGTAGCATCTTTGAGGATTTCTTCGTAGAATCTGTCGTCGGTCATCATGGTGCTTCCTTCACACGGACCTCAGTAGTATAGGCAGGTTGGGCAGATTTGTCAACCCTGTCCCAGTGTCTGATCACCCCTGCCACAATGAAACAATTAGTGATAAGGTAAGTGAGAAGTATAAAAGTCCGTATGATAGCCACTGAGTCTGCCTCTCGTTCATCTCTTCCCTCCTTTTGACCTAGTGCCTTTGCCCAGATTCTCCACATAATTTTCTCCAAAGCCTGATGTCGGACTTGAACCGACGACCTACGGTTTACAAAACCGTTGCTCTATCCAGCTGAGCTAATCAGGCACATCTTGATAATTCTCAATGAGTTCAGACATCTCATAGAGAATCGGATGCATCTCCTCAGCAATCAGGTAGTCCGACCATCTATATAGGTCTTCCATCTTAATCTGAGGATTGGTGTTTGCTTCGGCAATAACATCACCGTCATGGGGATCAAACCCTTCATCCTCAAAGGTGAAGGGTAGTCCATTGATCATGAAGACGTTTACTATACATTCACATGAGTCAAGATAACAAAAAGCGTTACTTACTTTGTACTTCATGTGCTTCCTCTGCCATTAACTTGGCGATACGATAATCAATAGCGGCGAGTGCTTTTGAGTATGTGTCTGCCTTGTTACTATGTAGTGTGGATCCATCTTCATAGGCAAGAAGTGTATAGTGCCATTGGCAATCTATATCACTGAACCACAGTTTAATATCAACTGTTAAGTTCCTTCTGCATGTTGCTGAGCTCCTCATTGACATACTGTCGTACTCCTGCTGGGTCGGGTTGCCATCCCTCTGGCATGGGGAGGGGTGGGTTGTTAGCAGTCTCGATAACTTCGAGTGCTTTTCTGTACTCAGGGACGGGGACCATCAAGACAGCTGGTTTGTTGTCCTGAGTGATCTTGATTGTATGACCTCTTTCAACGAGAGTCAAGCAGAAGTCAAAGTTTTCTTGAATTTCTTCAAGTTTTACTTCGATGATCTGTGCGTTCATATCAGTTAAAAATGTAGGTACGCTCGTCAGAGTCAAGTCGCTCTTGGAGGAAGGAACTGATGGTAGCGAAACCCTCAGCACCGTCTTCATTCCACTCGAACTGGACAGACTCTTGGTAACCACAGTCATCTTCAACGACGATCTTACGCTCGTTGAAGTGGATGTAGGCGTGGTTGATGAAGGAAGGAGACATCATTAGTTCAACATGACAGGGAGACCATAGATTTGGGTGGGACCGAGGGCACACCCAAAGGCAGCAAGACCAGTACCACACCCGTGAGAGAGTAGACCGCTTGTCACCTGATTAACAATAGCACCGCTACCCGAGGTTACAATCTCACCTATGCCACCTGTCGGAGTGGCCACCAGTGTCATGTGTGCGCCAGCACTGGAACCAGTCACGATGTCTGCCATACCAGCAGAAGTGGAGGTTCCGAGTGCCATACGAACATGCATTGAGGGGGAGACGGATCCAGGGGGCACGTCCATCGTAATGTCAACGATGGAACCATTGACCAGACTGTATGAACCAGTGAACACTGGCATGGTCTGGAAAATTGCGATGACATCCATCCTACCACATTGCATGAAGGATGTGATCCATGATGCTTCGTTGACGATCTCACCAGTTGCTTTGTTGGTGATAGCAGTAGCAGAGGTGTGGACATCAGGGGCATCCAGAGTGATACCCGAGACACCATTGAGTTTGACCTGGTTACCATGAATGGTAACATCACCGTGATATGCGATAGCGTGGTCACCTGCCTTAGTTTGGAATGACTTCGCTTCTTTCTCTCCTGCTTGGAGATCAACGTTCTTAGATGCATCGCTGAAAGACTGGAATGCACCCTGAACTGCTTTCAGTGCAGCATCACCACCTTCTTGGAAGTTTTCTTCCGCTGCTTTGGTCCACTGGTTATCATCTTGGTTCAGAGCATTGTCACCCTTACCTTTTGCACCAGCGCCAGCACCATTACCTGTGTTCTCGTTAAAGGATCCGTTCACTTCCAAGTGGAAGTCACCCATCACTTTAAGATAGTAGTCACCTTCAATCGTGTGAACCAGGTTGTTCTTGACGTTCTGAATCAAGTCACGACCAAAGATCGCGGTTTCATTACTAGGAACGTTCTTGTGAACATTACCACGCTTATCTTCAAACGTAGTAACACCACCAGGACCAGAACGGATGCGCTTCTCCTTCCCAGGTGTAGCATCATCAATGTCTCTGGCACCATTCAAGAACAGTTTAGTTTCCATGGCATAGGTGTTGATGCCTTGGAAGAATGAATCGAAGTAGTTACCTCCTGTTCCTTCTTCACTGAAATTAGTACAATCGTCACTGGTGTTACCACCAGGACCAGCAAGGGCAGTACCAGGATCAGAACATTCGGTGGTCCCCAATAATGGTAACCACCCTGTCGCTTTCGGTTTTCGTGCGCTCCTTCCACAATCAATGAACGATGCAATGATGTCTACGATCATTGCAATGATATTCAGAATGTTTGTAAAACCTCCTTTAAGAAGAGCAGTAAAATCCAACTGCATCAACTTCTGCACAGAAGTTACAATATCGGAAAGTTGACCGATTGTATTGATTGCTTTGATGATAGTATTGAAAATCTTAGAGATCGATTTCAGTACCTTACAGATCGCTTTCTGAATGCCTTGAATTGCCTTGGTAACATAATCAGTGATCATCTTGAAGACTTGGTTGATCGCATTGGTAACCAAGTCCATTATCGTGTCAACAAAACTTCCTAGACTACTCATTATACTTCCTATGGCACTGAGCCACCCAGGAACTGGTCGGCAGAAAATGTTCTGAATAATGTTGGTGATGATACTGATGATGGTAGTAATCACCGCCAGAGGGATGATACTAGCAAGTTGCGTGACAAAGATATCGATTGCTTCTCTTAATTGCTGAGAAAGTAGTTCCTTCAACGGTGCAACCATAGCGGTAACACCGTTGGTAACATAGTTAGCGATGTTACCAATCTGTTTGAGGATCATGTTACCCTGCTGAGCATGACCACTGATAGTAGACACCAAACTACCACCAGAACCCACACCCAAAGAACCGATTTGAGTGCCCAGTTCTGTGAGCATTCTCTTCAAGTCCTTGCTGAAACCATCAGAAGCACCACCACTTTGCAGAGGACCACTAGTACCATCAGCAATACCCCCTTCCATAGACGGGGGACCAATCGGGTTGGTATATACGTTGAACGGGTTCTCAACTTCCGCTCTACTGATAGCACCACGGGTCTGCTCTTCACCACCCTCAGGACCACCAGGTGTTGCACCCTGACTCTTTACGAACGGGGATCCACCTTCAATGTTCTGACCTGTGACTGCTTGACGCTGTGGAGATTGGAAAGCATACTCTTCCTTTTCAGCTTCGGAAGAATCCGCGATTGTTGTTCTAGATACATCGTTGTCACTGCCTTCGCTACCTTGTGATCCACCACCTTGTCCAGACTTCTTCTTGAATCCACGGAAGGCACCCATGACACATGGGAGTTGCCCTTCGTCGCCATCCATGAAGAAACCCATGACGAATGCACCCACTTGCAATTCACAAGTAGAACCAGCATTCTTGATCTGAGGTTTATCAGTAGGCAACAAAACTGTTGCCCAAGGAAGTGCGTCGGTGGGAAGATCTTCAAGGTAAGATGAAGAACCATCTTCTCCTACCTTTCCTTTCTGGTGCCAACCTACAATACGTACTTTGACACGACCCAAAGAAGCAGGATCTTCTACGCTTTCAACTTCACCGACCCACCAGTTAAATCCATCTCTTCCAGCAAAATCAGTCTTGGTTCCTAACATTATCAGTAAGTGTATAGTCTAAGGTCCTGGCATTATTTAGACGCACAAACTCAAACATTCCTTCTTCGGGTAGTTTGCCCCATGCGAATTTGCCTGTTTCGGCATCATACCCAGTATCCAAAGACTTATATACTTGTCCATTGAACTGGACTTCACTGACTACTTTGGTGTTCCTGAGAATGCAATCACCATCTAACTCACCGAACCACCATCCATCAAAGTAACCGAATTTCCAAGAACAACTTGGTTCGTTGGTGAGTAAGTTGGTTGATTGAGTGAAGACAGTTACATCATTCTCGTATGTGAGATCCACTTTGAAGTGGCGATAGGGTTTGTCTTCACCTTGGTAATTATACCAGGACTTCATTTCTAGTGTCAAGTCTGCAACTTTCGTATACAGAATGTTGATCGTTGGCCACTTAACTGGGTTCGATTGTGCTTGCTTCTTATTGAGGTAGTGCCCCAATATCATTCTCTCAAATAATGTCATACCATCCAGTCACAATAGTCTTCTCTTCATTGGGTGCTGGCAGACCTTTGTGCATATGTGTCCAGTCTGCTGGCCAAATAAGGGTCAATCCCTTGACAGGTTTCACCTTACATTGCTGTGTCTCAAAATATGTTTCTCCCCCTTCTTCTACATCATTTAGATAAGTCATCCATGCCATGATTCTATTGGCACACTGTGGATGACTACTTCCCCTTTCACAGTGTAATTTCTTGAAACCTCCATTGGGAGGATACCATTGAATGTTGAAATCTTCTACAAGATCCCACTTTATTGTTTTGAGTTGAGGATAGAAGTCGCAATATATCTTAGTAACTTCTGCTAGTTGATCAATGAAGTCAACAATCCTCTTGTCCTTGATGTACCGTGGTACTGTCAAGTCTATTGAATCCTTTATATCCTTGTCGATCCCATTGCCATGGTGTCCTGGTTCCTTATTCAAGTAATCGCATGTATTGAAGAAGTCAATTACTCCATCGCAGACTTCTGGACTGATCTTCCCACCACCAATAAAACTGTAAGGTGCATCTATATCTAAGTAATCCATAAAGCCTCAAAGAACCCTGTCTCTCAACCCTGACAGTGTTGATTATAATGATTTATTCAGTGGTTGTCAAACGTCGTAGATTCTGCACTCGTCAGACTCAGGGTTCTGATCGCAGTACATCTCAAACGCGGTCGGATCGTGTTCGTCATTAGGATGCTCTGTTTTCCAGAGAGCGAGATCACCAAGCTCCGATTCCAAGTGGCGGCGGCGCTGTGCTGATGTGTTTGGATTATTGAGCTCGTCAATATCCGCTTGGATATGCTTATCGATATTTTCCATTTGATACTAGAATAGTATGGTACTATTTATTTCCCTTGTTCTGGGGGCTTACAGGGAGACTATCGCGGCATAAGTAGAGTTCGGTCGTCATACCCTGCTGGTTGTAAACGTGCTTGACACCTTTGATAAGATACTTACCTGAAAACTGTCTGTCCTTACCCAGTTTGTTCTTATTCTTCTGGATAGATTCTGGGATGACCACCTTGACCACACCACCTGCATAGACTGCTGTGTTACCTGGTACAGTAATAGTGAGGGTGTGAGTATTCAACAAGAACCATCTTTGGTTAGCATATGATGCTGCCACCAAAATACTAGAACTCTCTTCTTCTGCACCACCATCAGGTGCATTTGCTTGTTGCTGTGTCAACTTGGGCAGAATCTTCAACTTAGTTCTTGTAGGAAACTCAGTCTCAAATTCCTCAGTGACTGTCTCATCATATGGGAATCCCTTTTCTAAGGTAGATGCCTTATCGAAAATACCTCTCAATCTATTGACAACAGGACCAGTAACTGTACCTTCTGGTTTACCACCACCTGTGGTTGCACTCGCTACTGGTAGAGCACTAGATGTAGGTGCTGCCATGACAATACCAAAGGTTGCTGTTTGATACACACCCTGTCTCAGTTTTTCCAGTTGATTTGCTCTGTCTGGATATTTGATGCTCTCAATCTTGAACATGTTCAGAACAGGATCATCGTCATTGACGTTCTTTTGTCCGTACTTATACTCAGCAATCACACCTCCTTCACAGAGCATATCGATAGACTTGAAGTGGTATCCATTCTTGTTCTGATAGAACACGAAACCAGACTGTCTCTTACCGATGTTACCTTTCTGAGTCTTAGCACCACCTTTTCCTTTGGTTCCTTTGCCAGGAGAAACTCTACTTACCTTGTCTGTAAGGTATGATATACAGTCAACAGGTCTCCAATTAGGAGCGACCACATTCATCGGAGTGTAGGGTTCAATCTCAATATCCTTCTTGGATACTCCGAGATGATCTTTCAACATTCTCTCTACAACATCACTCTTACCATTCTTTGCACCAAAGAGACCGAAAGCACGGTTTGCTTCGTTCTTATACATTTCGGGAGCACCGAAGTGTAGGATATACATCTTGGCACGTTCACTCTTGATGACACTACCAATCTTATACATCTGCAAGGTTGCTTTGATCTTACCATCCTTAGCAGACTTCTTGCTGTCACCCTGACTAGCAAAAGTTTCAAACTCGATGTCTAACTTTTCAGTACCAAACAATCTAGCGTCCAAGTCAGTAGAATCCAAGATCGCCATGTCTAATCTGATGAACGGAGAATCAATAGACTCGAACCATGAGAACTCAGAGATGACACCTTTGATGTCTAGTTTCTCGTCGTCTCCACCTTTGAGGTGAAGGTCTGCCTTAATTAGTTTATATGCTTTGGAATCTGCCATTACGCGATACTAACTGGTTCTGCAAAGATCTCGGCGGTGAGACCGAATCTAGGTCTAGCATATGCATTCGCTGGAATCACATATGGTCCAGAAGCAGGCATGTCTACTTCTGCTGCTGCCTGCTGTGGTGGGGATGAGTTACCACCAGCAGCAGGGAGTTGTGTACTAGTTAGGCTAACATTCTCACCCGCTTCTGCCTTTGCTGCATCCTCTGCCTTCTGCTTTGCGGCGAGTTGATCACCACTCCTGGGTCTGAGGTCAGACTGATCGATACCTGCTGCCAAACCACCAGACGGCGTTCCACTACCCATCTCCTGAGCATCCTGAACATACTTTTTGAGGATGTCCATCTTGCCCATGAGTGCTTCCATGGGATTCTTTTTCTCCTCACCATGTGCTGTTTCCTCACCAGTCACAGGATCAACTGAGACACCACCAGTGTTTGAAGATACTTGTGTATCATTAGCAGTTCCCTGAGCAGTAGGACCACCACCTTCATAGTCACCCCATCCCATGCCGTCGAAGATTCTTAACTTACCATCTTTATTGACAATATCACCAGTCACATACTTCTTATTAGGATCAAACTTAGGATAACCACCACCACCTAATGCTTTCATCATCTCATCAACACCAATGTGAGCAGCATTACTACCCACACCTGCATAGTATGACTCACCTTTCTTGACTGCTCTTCTGTGACCCTGCATATCCTTAGGTACAGGAACTGCTGCCCAGACCTTAGCGAGTCTGATCATTGCTTCCTGAGGATTGTCCTTCATCATTGCAGGTGTCACACCTGCCTGTCCTTTCTCGATCAGGTGAACAGCAATCTTCGTCTGGTTCTGAGCATTATACTTATCAGTCATCGGATTAAGTCCGACTGCCTTTGCTCTTGCAACCAAGTATCTAGGGAGGTTCTGCCACTTACCTACGGCACCTGTTGCCTTCGCAGCAACCTGTGCGATTGTCATGTCTGTTGCACCAGGAAGTGTCGTACCAGGTGCCATAGCATCCCACTTACCGCGAGACTCTTCTCTTGCGATCAGATCTAAGACAGGAGCATACACACCACCAGATGCATATCTCTTACCAGACTTACACCAGGGACAGAAAGAACCAGAGACACCTAAGTTGAGTGTACCACCTGTTGCCATTTCTTTGGCATCAGCAGCATAGTCTCCAATGAGTCCAGCATTACCAGTGAAGAATGCTGCCATCTTCTCGGCAGACAGATATGAACTAGTAGAGTCAAAAGTATTAGTAGTGCTACCCTCACTACTACCTGACTGGTTGTTAGTATTGGTGGCATTGTTCTTGGTGCTACCTTTACTTGCTGCTGCTTTGGCGGGGTTAGGAGATCCTGCATCGGGAGGAACAGGAATCTGTTTCATACCAAGCATCTTTCTTACTTGGTTACGAATGATATGACCACCAGAACCTTTCGCACCATCCTTAGTCAGGTGCCACAAGTCCCAACGTGCGCCATCACCACCCCATGCAGTAGGACCATAGTTGTCATTGCCAGGCAGTTGTCCATCTTTACCAGATGCTGCCTCAGCATGGGTCATAATGTTCTTGATATTAATATCACTTTCTTTCCAACCACGCTTCTTAGCGATGTCAGCGATCTCTCCTGACAAAGATGAAATCTGTTTACCAGAAGGCCATACATAATTACCGCCAGATCCTGCCATGGCAGCAACTGCCATACCAATACCTTGACCGTTTCTTAGATAAGTGTGTGCAACACCAGATCTCTGGTCATATGGGTGAGCACGATAGATGCTACCATCACCCTGAACAATAGAGTGATACTTACCTGACTGTTTGAAGTTACCGCCACCAGCAGTCCAGTGGAGGAAGATCTTACCACCCTGTGCTAATGCTTGTAGGACACGACCACCCATCGACATGGGTCTGCCATCGTGCTGTGCCAGACGATTCTCTTCCTGAGAACCATCACGGCGTGGGTTTGTTGTACCAGACAGTTTACCACCCTTTGCGAAGGTAGGGAGACTGTACCCTCCTGCCTTTGCCTGCTGCATTCTCAGACTGGTCAGACCGTTTCTTCCACCAGAAGTTGCAGGTGTGTTGAACGGAATCACGAATGCATCACCACCAGCGGAGCGTCTGCCTACCCACTCAGTACCATGACCAATGAAGGATGTAGATGCACCACCATCTAGTGATACAGGATAACCAGACATAGGTCCAGTAATCCATCCACCACCTGCTGCTTTCTTCTTAACCTTACCACCGTCTGCCTTCTCGTCCAGACCCTCATCGGAGAACATGTCACCGCTCATAGGAGCGCCAACCATGCCACCATTCTCTGAGGTTTCATCTAGTTCTGTCTTACCTTTCTCTACGCCTGGGGTGTTTGCCTTGTTGCCCAGAGCAATACCTAGTGCTCCGATGCCAGCAATACCCATCAGTGCCCATCCCCATCCAGTTCCCACAAGGAAACTGACGACACCTTTCATCACATTGAAGACTGCCATCCCCAATTTACCCATGAATCCAAAGACAGCATTCGCTAATCCTTTGGACCCAAGACTACCCATCAACTTGAACAGAAGTCCAAGTCCTAGTTTAGCAACAGCAGCAGGTGCAAAGATAAGACCCAGTGCTGTTATAAATTTGATGATACCGAAGACACCTTCAAAACTGAAAGGATTCTCCATGAATGCTACGATACCATCCAGACCCATGTTGATCAGGAATCCATAGGTATCCTTCAACCAAGTACCAATCGCCTTGATTGCTTCGAGCATCTTCTTGATCTTCTCTATGTTCTCTGGTTTAGAGAACCAATCAAGAATTTCATATAGAATCAGTGTCCTAAACAGACCACTGACTAGTGATGCCAGTCCCTTGAAGAATCCGAAGGCACCAGCAGCAACCTTCTTCGACTTCTCACCAAATGTAGATTTCTTATCTCTCTTTCCTTCTTGTAAGTCCTCTGCTTTCTTATCCTGCTCTAATCCTTCTGCCCTCTTCTTCGCTCTCTTTGCATCTTTCAGTCTCTTCTTCTCATCATCAATATGATCCTCACGAAGATTCAGGATCTGTTCCTGTGTCCTCATGTAAGTGCCCATGAAACCCTTCATGGATGTAGTCATCTCCTCCATGACCACACCAATCGAGTTGGTGGTAGCACCCAGACTATTGATTGCCTTGATATTCTTTACAGCACCATCTGTGGGTTGCGTAACTTTCTTACCATCAATAATGACAGTGATACCCTTACCACCTGTGGATGGGGGAGTTACATATTTGTAAAATCTTATCTTTGCCATTAACCGTTAAGGAGGGGAGATGCAGATGGACCGCCAGCGGATTGTTTCTTACCGCCACCAATGACTTGTGTCTGAACGACAGGTTGGACCGCGACCATTAGTTGATTAGTCTTAGGTTCCTTCTCACGACGTGTCTTATCGACAGATAATGTACTCAGTTTGTCTATCTTAGTATTTAGTGCCTCTGTCTCATTAGTTTTGACTGGTTTGAGATCAGAAAGAGGTGTGGATGGTTGTGGGGCAGGAGGAGCAACAGACGGAGGTGCTTGTGGCGGAGTGGGATCAAAGATACCTTGACTAGGTGTTCCACCGCCCATTTCATCAGCGTCCTTAGCATAGCTTCCAAGGATACCTAGTTTCTGAGCAAAGAACTCTGCCATCTTCTGTGCTGACAGATACTCGGTCTTGGCATCTATTGTGGGTTCAGCAGTCTGGTTAGCAGTATCCGTACCACCAGTATTAGAACTGCTGGAATCGCTAGCAGTCTGTGTCGTAGATCCTGGTGCAGTATAGTTGCCAGATCCATCAGTGCTACCACCACCAGTCAGATTCTCCCAGTGCCATGCCTCATGCCCATCAGGATTGTCTGTCTCATATCCAGGAATCTGCTTGAATCCATATGTTCCAGCATTCATCCTCAACCACTTGTATGCACCATTGGTGAACCAGAGGTCAACTGCCTTACCTAGACCATGGTTAGATGTACCAGGGGCAGCAGCAGTGCCAGGTCCAAGTTCTCTATAAAGTTGTGCTTGCTTCTCGTATGTACGATAAGATGAGTTGATTCTGAATGCAGAACCCATCTTAAATCCATCTTCTGATGCCTTTGCCATCATCGCCTTGAACTTAGGCGCGACATCTTTGGCGAGTTTATGTCCACCACCAATCGATGCTAGTTGATCCTCAGGCAATCTACCATTGACAGAACCACCAGAAGCAAACTTACCCCAATCTCTTACAGGATCTTTTGCCGACTTCTTGGTGCTCATCACCATGGGATCGACCATCTTCTTCGCCATCTTATTGTGTGCTCTTACAGCACCACCCACTGCCATCTCAGGGAGAGTCATGGGTTCACCAGTATCACCAGACTCTGCTGCTGATAGCAGTGCATCTTCACCAGGGAATCCACCGTTAGGATCGCGGATCAGTTTTCTCTGTGCAAAGTCACCACCGATCATCTTAGCGATCGGGTCATCAGTCTCAGACAACCAGGGGATCTTATAAAGGAGACCCAACAACTGTTCTGCTGCCCACTCACCAGCGAAACCACCTGCCATACCAGTGATGAAACCAGGTACACCACCAAACGGAGCACCAATAGCAAAACCAGCAGAGTAACCTAGCAGACCACCTAATGCTTTAAGTAAAGCGTTAATAGGTGATTCACCAAACATACCATAGTCCATGAGTGCTAGGACAGTGGCAACGATCTTATCAACACCACCGATCTTAGCATTTGCTTTTGCTGCTTTCAAGAACTCACGCAGGTTCTTGAATCCAGGGTTCTGGAATCCTGCCTTAATAGCACCACCGATGGATTCTTTCACCTTGTCCATCTTGATACCACCAAAAGGACCCTTCGGTGGGGCGTTGGCGAGATCCTTGACCTTCTTACCAATAGGATTCTTTTCTAGGATAGGACCAACAAAGTCCTTGACCTTCGCCATCGCCTTGTCGCGAAGCGCAGCAGGATTCTTCGCCAGTTCTGCAACATCACCAATCATCTTTCCTGCTTTGGCACCGAAGTCCCAAATACCCTGACCCATGCTCTTGACACCACCGATCAGTCTCTCGCCACCCTCAGCAAACCACTTGTTTAGATTTTGGAATGCACCAACAGTAAATGAACCAACTGCCTTTGCACCAGTTACAGTAGCATCGACTGCTCGACCTGCAAGTCTCTGACCTTTACCAAATAGGTCACCCAGAGCGCCCATGACGCCCTTGCTGGTTGCTACCTCTTCTGCTGCTTCGGATGCTACCTTCTTGCTACTTTGTTCTGCAAACTCAGCGCCAGTCTTCTTCGCTACATCATCAGCATTCTGAGCAACTGCTCTCTTAGTAGCATCATCTGCACCAGCAGGTAACAGATCCAACGGATTAGGACACAGAGCACCAGCGACCCCACCTAGACCACGACGACCACCACGACCGAATCTTCTTCTAGCAGCTCTATCACCAAATCTTCTTCTATATCTCTCTCGTGCAGTTAGTCTTCTACCAGAACTATCTCTCGATCCTCCACCACCGCCACCGCCACGACTTCTCGGTGTTTGCGACTTTCGGAATGCTTCACCGATCTTACGCATCGCCTTGAAGTCGCCAATCAACTTCCAGGGCATTAGGATACGAGATCCTACAAAGATACTTGCTAATCCTGCAACGATTTGCAGAACACCAAATACCTTATCAAGACCATTCTCAACGGCACTCTTGTCAGGATCATTACCAAATACTTTCGTGATCCCATCAAGGACCTGAGTCATCCCCCACTTGGTAAACCATCGAGCAAGATCCCATATACCCTTGAAGAACTTCAAGAGTGTCTTGATCTTCTCTAAGTTTTCTGGTTTGGATAACCAGTCTAGTACACCCAGAGCAAGGAATGGAGCAACCAACTTGATCAGTCCACCCATGAGCATCTTCATGGGACTGAACAGGTTCTTCAACCATCCAAACTTAGATTTCTTCTCCTTCTTTGCTTCCTCCTCACCTATCTTCTCTTCTTTCTTTGCACTCAGTCCTTCTTGCTTCTCTTCTGCAAGTTTATCCTGCTGCAATCCTTTCTTCTTGCCCAGCATGTCTTCCTGGGCTTCAATTATCTCTACCTTATGCTTATGCTCTTTTTCTGTAACTTCCTTCTCTCTTTCTTGGAAAGCGAGTACAGAATCAGAGTATGTTGTTACTACTTCTTTGAATTCTTTTGTTAGCAGACCAATGTCAGTCAGAACCACACCAAGACGATTGAAGGCAAACGTTTGTGACTTAAACTGTTTGCCTAACTCGTCTGACCCAAACTGGGGTTTAATGGTTACAAATTTTCTGATCGTTGCTGCCATTATAGGAATGATCCACCTTGTTTTTGCTTGGCACGTTCGCGCTCTTCTTCTTGTAGATATGCTATAAGTAGATTCACGTAAACATCCCTTTCCCAAGGGATCATGTCTTCTAACTCAGTTAGTGAGTATTTGTGGTGTTGCATTAATGCAAAGTTAGTCTTGAACAAGTTCATGAGACTATCATGCATTAACGCTACGCGAAAAAAGCCGCGAGTCCTTCCAGGATGATGGTGTTATCCACCTTGGTTTTAGGATTCGTTACCACGAACTCATGCCTGAGTTTAGGCATTGTGTCGAAGAACTTTTGAATAGATTGGAACTGTTCACTATTCATCTCACCGAGGAAATCCTTTGCTTCTTTCTTAGTGAAAGCCTCATAGGTTTCATCTCCATCGTATACTTTTTCAATGCAGTCGGCAGCAAGTTCAAAGACATCTTCAATGTCAGGATCTTCCTTCATGTTGGTGTCGATGAATGCATCGAGTGAAGGATACCTCATCTGTACCTTGACAGTATCAGTGAGTTTGACGATCTTCTTGTGATCCTTAGGAACATTGACTTCAATCTCATCGAGATTCAGTTGAACATCAACCTGAGTCTCTCCATCATCTTGACATGTTACTTTGAATTCACTAACTTCACCAACTGCTTTGGATCTGATCTTCAAGAAAAGATACTCGATCTCAAACGTGGCAAGTTTCTCAACATTAGGAACGTTGGTACATGCTTTAAGGATTTGCTTCACTGCGCGAATCATCTCCTTCTCGTTCTGGGACTCCATCGCGAGATAGAGGAGTTTTTCTTCTTTTACAAGAAACGGTCGGTATGTGACCTTAGTACCACTGACAGGGAGTTTACACTCGTAATCAGGCACTACAAGTTTAGGTAAAGGCATAATCAGAAAATGACGATGTAATTATTTAGACGAGTTATCCGATGCTGAATCTCTGTACATCGGGGTTACCAGAACCTTCTACTCTGGTTCTAACTTCACTAAACGTGAATGTTTCTGCTCTACCACCCTTCGTTTTCAGGGTCTTGGGAGATACTTGGTCGAATCTGTAACGCTCGAAGTAGAACTGAATATCCATTTGCAGAAGTCCAGTCTGTTCGTTATCAAACGTTTGAGTGCTGATGTTAGTGGGGAATGCACCAAACAGTTTCCACACACCAGTTGCTTGCATCGGATGCATTCCTTTTTTGCTATTATCTCTATTCTGCTTCAACTTAAAGTTAGCACCATGCTCCCATTTGACGATCTGCAAATCAACAACATAATCATCATAGAATGCTACGCTATTATCAGAGTCAGAAGCAGCAGAGTGTAACCATGCTTCAAAGAAGTCTCTATGCATCTGGTCCTTTGTGACCAAGAATGAGATAGTAATCTCCGAGTTAGTCTGACCTGTGGCGAAGCGACGCATCATACCATAGTTATTGATTTCGCTTGTCGTCAATGCTCTACTTGGTGTAGTAACAGAAGAAGCATAGTAGTTGATAGTCTCATAGACTCTTTTAATACGACCACCAGACACTGCACCATTACCACCGTTACCGAATATGGGAGGTGCAGGAATCATAATTTGAAACAGGTTAGTGGTTGCTGGTGCCAGGGCATTAGTAGCAACCAGATCTCTGAATGTATTAAATCTATTGGGACTTCCCACTATTGTCTACTCCAAATGATGGAACTAGGAACGTCAAGATATCGACCCACAACATTCATAGTAAATTGCTCCAAAGGGAGCGGATACTTCATATCTTTAAGGTCAGCAGATGAGACCGTCTTGATATTACTTGCATTTGACATAAAGTATTTATGGTGGCAGCGACGAGGATATGATACGGATCCCCCGCCCCAAGATTTAGCAACAGATATTCTGGTGCTAGGTCTAAGATAATGTATGTTTCCACCAGAGAACTGCTGGTTTGCCATGTCAATATCTGTGATCAGTACCATCGGGTACTTGTCATAGAATGGCAGATCTTTGGTTGCCGCAGAGTATGCAAAGAATATAACGTCACCTACCTTGAATCCTTTTGAGTCTTCCAACCCATAGAATACCTGAGACCTATACCAGTCCTTAGACTGCTTGCTCCCTCCTGCTAGTTCTTTAACGTCGTTGAAGATGCTCATACCTTTAACTCGTGTTCTGTAAGTATCATGAATTCCATCTTACGATCAGCACAGTATTCTCTCGCTGCCTTCCACTTCGCATCATTGACAGCGTAGGTTTTCACCTCATTCAAAAATCTTTTAGTAACTCGTTTTTGCTTCTTGGGGGGAATGGTCTGCTTCGACGGTTTAACCTCGATAATGAACCTCTGAGTCCTTCCAGTCCTGGTCCGTGCTCTGACGTAGAAGTCTGGAAAATAGCGATGAACCCTATTATCGACAGGACTAACATACGGGATGACAATCTCTTCACTGCCCCACTCCAAGACGTTTTCGTTCTTATCACACCATACCATAAATTTTCTTTCCCACAAACTCCTATAAATAATATTTGTGGGATCTCCCTTATACTTATGAGTGTTTGATGGTCTAAATTTTCCTGAATAACTCATGGCGAAGCAAGGCAAAAAGTCTAAGAATCAAAACAAGTCTCAGTCGAAGGGGGCGAGGAGTGGTGGTAGACTTATTTATCCATTGCAGATGCCCCGTGGACCACGAGGTAACAATGATGGATCGATTTCGCGTGACCGTACCTTTGGTACGGAGCAAATGGATTATCTGAAACTGATGATCTATGATTCTGAGAAGACTAATCAATATACCTATTCAGGAAAAGGCAAGAACCCTGGTTCTACTGGTAATAAGGACGCTATCCTTAAAACTATCTACCTGTACCTCCCACATGAACTGAACGAGACTTATAGCACCTCTTATGATAAGGTTGCATTGGGTCCTTTCGGTGACATTGCTGTGGAAGCAATGAGATCAGGCAATATCGACAACATCGCCCAGAACATCCAGCAAGGTGCTAAGAACGCCAAACCCGAGGTTGCTTTCAATGCAGTCTCTGGTATCTTCAATGGCGCTGCTAGCATGTTTGGTGTTAGTGGCAACATGAACAAGAACCAACTTGCTGCTTTGGCGAAGGGTAAGGTGTTCAACCCATATGAAGAAACAGTCTTCAAAGGTGTGAACTATCGTTCTCACAACTTTAACTTTGCGATGGCACCACGCAATGCTGAGGAAGCACAAGCGATTGAGAACATCATTACAGCACTGAGAGACGCCATGCTGCCTAACATCAGTGGTGATGCTCGCTGGTTGACCGTTCCTAGATTCTTCCGATGCGAACTGGTGAGATACACGCCTGGTAAGTCAGCAACCCAAGCAAAATTGAATGATAAACTCTCTGCCCCTGAGAGAATGTCTGTTCTTCTGACATTCCCAGTGAACATGGTCCTCACTAACATGCAAGTTAACCTGACACCATCAGGTCAGCATACATCTCTTCGTACTGCAAACATGGATGGTGTTGATTACGGTCCTGCCAGTTACAACCTGCAACTCAGTTTTGATGAGACTGCATTCATCACTCGTAATATGTACAACGGCGGCAAGAAATCACCATGACGCATTACTTCGGATACCTACCTAACGTCAAAGTACGTGTTTCTTCGTTTAGAAAGAATAACGTTGAACCGTTCGTTGCTGCAAAGAATATCTTCCGTAGAGTGAAGATCAGAGATCAGATCCAAGACGATATTCTTGGTTTTGAACAGTATACTGTCGGAAACAACGAAAGACCTGATCAGGTTGCTACTGAATTGTACGATGATCCTGAATTAGACTGGATAGTCCTTCTCTGTAACAATATCATCAATATCTACAATGATTGGCCGATGAGTGAGAAGGAACTTTACGCATATGTGGCGAGTCGATACAAGGATGTGAATGGTGTTCATCATCATGAGACATATGAGGTCAAAGACAATAATGGTAGGACCCTGATGAAAGAAGGAAAGGTTGTAAACTCTACTTTCCAATATACCACCACAGATAACATCACTGTCGTTCCTAGCGTATATCCTGTTTCCAACTACGATCACGAAAGAGCCATAAATGACGAAAAGTCAAATATTTGGGTTCTGCGTCAAGAGTACATTGATGACTTCGTTGATGAATTTGAAGAACTTCTTCAATATGCTCCAAATGCAGAATTGGGCGATGGAGAGGATATTAAGATGACACCAAATGCTGTGGAAGAGATCTTTATCGATAAGAAACTCATTTACACCACAGAGTACGGTCTGGCACCTTCTCTGGCATTTGCTGGACAGCAAGAATTGACCAACAGAACGATTACGACCACAACACTCGATTCTGGCGCTACTATAACTCAATCAAACAATCAATCAACGAGTTCTACACTCGTGAACTCGTCTGGTGTGATAGCAGGCACCACAGACTCTTCTAGCACCGCTCAGAGCAGTTCTAGCAGCAGTGGATCAAGTGGCAGTTCTAGCAGCAGTGGATCGAGTGGTAGTTCTGGCAGCAGCGGCGGTTACTAAAACAGACCATTATCTTTTCCATATTGTAGCAATTCCTTCAAATGACCCACATGTTGCGCTCCAAGTGCAATTTGTGGGTATTCTGCTTCTGGACCAAATTCTTGCTCAAATGCTCTTTGTGTGAAATGTTGATTTAGGCGATATTCGAGATATTCACCACCTAGGGACCTTAGCAAAGCTTCTGCCCTTTCGCATTCTTGACTGCCGTTAGAGTAAACTACTGCTGTTAGTGGAATCATTAGTCGCGTTGTCTCCAATCGTCTGGTTTGTCTTGTTTGAACCAATCTACAATTTCGTCTGCACCTGAGAACCCCGTTTTGTAATTAGATGGGTCGGGGTCGCCTAATCCCATCTTATTCATAAAATCGTCCATACTGCCCTCCTGAATATCCTGAGCAGCGGCACGACGTGCTTTCCTTAACCATTCACGAGCGGTAGTGTTTGCTTTGGACAATTTCTCTGCCCAAATCATGTCTTCAAGTTTGACTTCTTCCTTGTTGGCGATCTTTTTGCAGATAAACTCTAATCTGAGTCTGTACTGGGTTGAGAGCATACTTCGTTGTCCGCCAGATAGTGTTCAAGTTGGTTGATGCGTTGGAATCGCTGATATGCTGCCTCAGACCGTATATGGAGGATATACTGAATATCGTCCATAACGAGAGTAGGGTCCACACCGTCTTCCAGGTACTTATCGATAGCTTCCGTCAAATACCGTAAACGGTGCCACTCTTGGGAGTAGGGTTTATACATGATGTGGGATTATGCTACCAAAGAACTATACACAGAACTCGTGGTTCTGTCAAGTATTTATGAAAAACCCTGGGGGCAAAAAAATACCCCGAATTTTTTTCGGGGTATTTCTGAAACGAAAGGTCGTTTTTGGTTTTACCAGTCTAATCGATGACATGGAACTCGTCTGTCTCTCACTACCTCTTTGTAGTGACCATAGATGTAGACATCACCTCTCCAACGTCCAGGGACCCACTTGGTTCGACGCACCTCTTTGATACAAGTCCTGGGACGAATGTACTGTGGGCGATCGTGATAGTGGTGGACTTCAATCCTATGGTCATGGTCAAATGGTTCCCAGAAATCATTCCAGGTGATTGCCTGAGCAGGAGAAGCAAACCCAACTAGCAGCACCGAAGCAGCGGCTAGTTTTGCTTTGAGAGCAGAACGACGCTTCTTTGCTTGACGCAGTGCTTGGGGTTTCAAGGTACGCTTTGCCTCTTTTTTAGAGTGGTGTTGCCAGTTGGGTAGTTTCATTAGTCGTTAGCTAGTTTGGCAAAGTATTCAAGGTCAGGATCGCTGTCCTCACTCAATGATTCTACACTCTTACCGAACCCAGCACGGAAGGATGAGGTCGGTTCGCTAGGTGTCACATCAGGAGCGTTGAAGTCATCAACGCTGATGGGATCCACCTCTTCTTCATCGACTCGTGCAGCACGGGAGGTCTTGCCAAGGACAAGGTTCAGACGTGCTTCCAGTTCCTCGTAGGACTTGAAGTTCTTAGGGTCGGTGAAGTCAGCAAGAGAGTATTGCTGGTTGTAGATCTCTTCAAGTTTGTCATCATCAAAGTCACCCAGTGTGCTACCAGCAGCGAACTCGGAACGATCGTAGTTCCAGTAACCGTCTTGCTTGACGATCTTCAACTTGAAGTCAGCACCTTCCCAGAAGCAGAAAGGATTGATGGGTTTCTCATCCTCAAACTGAGGTTTCATTGCCTCAACAATCTTGTCGTGGATCTTCTTACCATACTTGTAGAGGAAGACACGACCTTCATTCTCAGGGTGAAGGGGATCCTTGACAACATAGATGTTGGAGTAGTAAGACAGCTTACGCTTCTGCTTACGAGCAATCTCCTTGTCAGAGTCAAGACCACTGTTCCAGAGGACTCGGTTCAGGTCACCAAGAGGATCCTTCTGACCGAGAGTGGTCAGGGAGTTCTCGATGTACCAACCACCAGGACCTTGGAAGGCGTGAGACCAGACCTGTGCCCAGGGCAGATCTTCACCAGTGGGAGCAGGAAGGAAACGGATGACAGCATAACCGTTACCTGCTTTATCAACCTCTGGTTTCCAGAGGCGTTCGTCGGGTCCATTGCCCGAACCTTTGCTCATCTTGTCCAGTTCTTTGGTCAGAGCGGCGATAGAACCGCTGGACTTTTTGAGCGATGCGAAAGACATTGTATTCTCCGTGTGTGTTTTGTATTTGGTCTGTGTACCCCGTACGCTAAACAGGGTACTGTATTTAGGCGAGGAGAAAGGAGGAGTAGTCTTGACTCCTCACCACCTCAATAATATACGGCATAAAAAAGGGGGTGTCAACCCCCTTGAAGTTCTTTTTTCCATCCGATCAACTTGTCTTCCATGACCTGTAAGATCGCTAGCAGGTTACCCTGCCCTCCTGTGTAGATGGATGACACCGTGTCGATCCTATTCTTCATGGACTTGACCTCGGACTCGTCGTCCCCTTCCTCTTCAACATAGTTTGCCATCATCTCTAAGCGAGAGTAGAAAACTTTCTGCTTAGCAATGAGTTCTAGTGTCTTGTTGATGTGTTCAATCTTCTGACCAGGATCAAAGTTCTCAAAGTCCTGAGACATTTTGAGCAGGTCAGTGTATGTTGATTGCAATTCGTTCAGTTCTTCTTGAACGATTTCTGACTTAAAGAATTCGTCAGTCATAGTTTTCCTCCTACTACCCCACTGTTAACGACGCGGGTGTAATCGTCTAGTGATCCATCCTGAATACATTTCAGATGCCAACGGGAGACTGTGAGAACTCCCTCATAATTAGCACCAGTAATGAAGTGTTGACCCAGTGGGTCCTTCAAGATAGAAGTGAAGAGACCAAAGCGTGTCTCTTTAATATAGAAAGCATCATCGATCCACTCAACGTCCAGAGGAATCTCTTTCTCTACTGTACCCCCAAAGGATTGGGAGAGTTTAGAGCGGGAGGATCCCACGACTGGTTCGTTTGATGCAGTTGAGTTGTTGGGCATTGGCTTTGATCTTGTCTTTGAGTGGTTTGCTGATGAGTTTACCTACCAGTTCAAACTCGATCTCATACTCTTCACATACTGATGCGACTGCTTCGATGTAATTGATGAGACCGTTGTTGTTCTGCACTGTATGTTCTACGAGGGCACTGAACTTGTTCTGTGTCATGAAGTTTTCTTCTAATTCTTTCACTTGATACTCTCCTGAAAGAATCGATAGTCTTTGATCCATTGGCAGAGCGTATCAATGTATGGTATCTTATCATACTTTTCAACGACCTGCGTCTGTCCGTCTTCCGCAACAGAAAGTGTCACAAGTTTCTTGACCTCAACACCAGTGCGTTCCCAATACATGTAAGCATACGCTGCTTCCTGTACGAAATACTTCTCCAACCAGGACTCCTGTTTGAGTTCCTTAGTTGTCTTGAAGTCAATGATTGCTAGATCGCCATCAAACTCAGCAATACAATCAACACGGCCAGCAACGCATAGATCATCAGAATAAAGAGGGGCTTCAAGAACGTGAACATTATCAATACGATCAAGCACCTCACGAGCAGCCCTGAAAAGGATCGCGGGTAGACCCGTGCTCTCTTTAACTGCTTCCAGATTCCCCTTGATGTAGTTCTCGACGATGCCATGATACTTAGTGCCTCTCCATGATGATGTACGACGGATCTTCTCCGCCTCAGTCCAACCAACTCGCTTCTCCCACTTCCTGATACCCTCGATGGATTGATGACCAACGACAGTAGTCACAGAAGGATACCAGTTACCATTAGGTGACTTGTAGAAGCGACCTTTCTCACCTGTCTTGCTTTCAAGTTCCTGTAACTCACAAGCAGGACCAACATGATTAAATGTCTTCATCAATTAAACCCGAGATTATTTTTGGAGATGAGATACTCACGAACGATACCAGAACGTACGATGTCTTCAATCCCAAACTCCACACACTCAAACGAGGGCATGGTTTGAAGGATCTTCATGAAGTCTAGCACACCAGTGCGCTCGTTGCTCTTGATGAGGTCAGACTGGGTGTAGTCACCAGAGAAAATAATCTTGGCGTCTTCACCAACACGGGTGATGATGGAGTCTAGTTCGTGGAAGTTTAAGTTAGAGAACTCATCCACAATTATAATGCACTTGTCAAGGGTAACGCCACGGATGAATGACGTTGACCAGAAGGAGACAGTCTCTTGTGCTCTGAGATTATCGTAGAGCATCTCGAAACTATTATCATCAGGCATGGTGAACATGTACTTCACCATATTCTTGTATGGAATCTGGTACAGGTTACTCTTATCCTCATGGTCACCAGGCAGGAACCCGATCTCTCTGGTAGGCACCAGCGAACGGACCATGTAGATCTTCTCGTAAGGAGACTCAGGATCTAACACCTGCTGCATGGCAAGGTAGAGACTGATGAAAGTCTTACCTGTACCAGCGGCACCGTGCAGCACCAGATTCTTCCCCTCGGCATATGCATTGAACACCTTCTCCTGATTATCAGTCAGGGGTTCGATAGTTTTAAGGTGGTCAAGGTTGATCGGCTTTTTCCGTCTCATTTGTTTGGCTGTCATACCATTCATGTTCGGAGTCTTCTGACGCTTTCTTGCTGCTGGCATATCAAGTGTATCGTGAAAGGTTAGCACCAGGGTGAGCCTGTTGGATCTTAGACATTACATCTTTGAATCCATCTGACTGCTTTGGTTTACCATAGGTAGTACCGTTGATTTGATTACCAAAGTACCGTTCTAATTCTGGATGCTCTGCCTTGTATTTATCGAGAGCGTGAATAGACATTACCTCAGTAATGATTTCACCTGTTTCTTTGTTTCTAAAATCGTAGGTAGGCATTGTCAGTTCCTATTCTGTGGTTGTGCAATGGCACAGATATACTTTGCCGTTGGCATGTCTGCCTCAAACAATTTCTTTGCCTCGTTCTGAGATGCTGCCATGACACTCTTGAAGTGATGACGATTCCCTGTACTGTTCAGGGTGTAGCAAATCTGATAGGGATACTGTTTCATGGTATAAGAAGTGCAGATTGATAGCAGGGATCCTCTTGCTCAGGGCAATCACATGTGCTGTCACACCAACCCAATGCCTCAGCAACAGTCGGGAACTGACATACAAAGTGACGCTTACAGAGTTCAGCGATCTCCATGTGTTCTTTCTGTGTACCATTAGCAGTACGCAGATTGATATAATGGATCCATGACCTGAGATTTCCTGTCATGTAGAGTTTTGTTCCTACGGCGAGGGGAAGCACGAAGCGAGCACACTCCTTTGCAATATCATCTTCAAGCATCTGTTGATAGAGTTCCATACCACGCTTGAAGTAATCTTGCATGAGGATCTCATACTTCTGAACCAGAAAAGGATCCAGGTCATCGATACTATTCTGCCTGTTCTTGGTGTCTTGACGACGCAGTTCAGGCAGTTGGATGTCACCCAATTCAGATGAGTCTGCATAGCGTTGAGAAAACTCTTGGAAGCAGAACGAACGGTGCCTCAGAATTTGAGCTGCCAGTCCCCTGGTAGTCTCAATCTGTAAGGTCATCGATGCCTGCTCAAACACAGACCAGTGTCCATGCTTGATGCAATACTTCAACAGACCACCAACCTTAGGGTTGTCCTGGTTTGCTGGGTTGCTCACGCGAGCAATGTAACCGATAGTTTTCTCTGCATCGGGAGTGACAGAGACCAGACATACTTGTGGTTTCATTTCAGTAAGAGTTTAGCGACGAGGTATAGTCCCAAGGATTGAAAGTATCCTATCACGGGTAGTCCAAAGATGGCAGGCATTGAAACATTCCACGCTGCCCATACAAGAAAGGGTGCGACCATTAATCCACCGAGGAAACCCAACGTGGTGAGTGCCACCATCTTACTGTCTTGATCCGTCCAAGGTTGTTCTTCTTCACCAGGTTTCTTGATGTTGAATGTGTACATGGAGTTCTTCATTTCTTTTTCTTGTCCTTTTGCTGAGACCCATACAGTTTAGGATTAACTCTCCCTTCTGTCTGGGTCATGTTTACAAAGTCATGGCGGTAGTGATCCCAATAATGATCAAAGATATCTACTCTCTTAGGAGCAACAGCAATGTCAAACTTGGTCATACCATCCAAGGTATATTCAATCAAGTAGGCAGTGTAAGGCAAGGACCTGTCTTGACTCAACGATGGGTCACAGTCCTCGAAGAGTATCTTAATCTTCAAGAGCGATTGCCCCACTGAATCTGGGGGAATGCTTCACTAACACATGCCTTGGTAACTTTATACTTCTTACCAAGAGCCTTGTCCTTAGCAGCGATGACAACCTCTGCTTCATCAGGATGCAGACCTTCGAGCAGTTGAATGAACATCTGCTCACGCTTCATGGCACTGATGTTAGATCCACCCTTGAAGAAGTGGTGGAGGATACGTGACTCATGCTCCAATCGTGTGTGCTCAGTGCCAGCAGGTGCCTCGTTCTTATTGTACGGAGGAGCACCCTCAGGCAGCATAGACACGATGGATTCATCGTAGTTGATGATCAGAATAGATTTAAGTGCTTGACTTACGTGGTCTTGCAGGATCTTAACCTTTTCTGCTTTGGTCTTTGCGCTGTGTGCCTTTTGTAGGACTTCGGAGATTAACAGTTTCATATCAAAAGTCGGTGATGTGATCTAGCATTTCGGTCAACTCATGCCTACCAAAGTAGACATACATCTGTCCTCGACCAGGAGGTTCAGTAGTTTCAAACGTATTTATGATGTCATCGTAAACTTGTTTAGGAATGCAATCAAAGTCGATTAATTTCCGATTGCGTTCGTAGTTCTGTGCGGTTACATCATCGCAGAATTGTTCGGGAGACATGTCCAACCACCGTTCAAGTTTTACTTTGGACAGTGGACGTTGACGTTTGCCAGCAACGAAGGTGTCATCATCAGACAGATAGTTAGGGATACCATCACCTCTATCACCCTTAATGATGTGCTCCAAGAGATACTTCTTGGGGTCTAGACACTGGACAAACTTCTTCTGGATAGGATTGTATTGTGAGACAAACTTATACCGTTGAAGTTGTTGGAAGTCTTTGTCACCACTCATGATGAGGACTTTCTGTGGTGGTTGCATGTTGTTCTGCAACCTGATGTTACGGTATGCCTGGTCCTTTACAAGGGATGCGATGACATCATCTGCCTCAGCACCATCGACTTCGATAACCTTGTAAGGAAGATTCTCTTTGATCTCGTCACGAATACGATTCAAGACATCAAAGATCTCATTCCAATCCAGAGAAGACTTCTCTCGATCTTTCTTACGTGTACCTTTATAGTAAGGAAACTCTTTGCGTCGCCAGTAATGCTTGCTGTCATAACAAAGGACCAGTTCACCATACTCCTTACTAAACTTAGAGCGATAGTATCGCAATGAGTTCAGTACCATATGGCGGACTAGTCCTTCGCTGATAGTCTGACTGGTTGACAAAGAAACCATTAGGTTGCTGATGCAAACCTGATTCATATCAACAAGGATCATTAGACCTCAATCGTCTTCGTCATACATCATATCATCTTCGTCATCGATGTGCAAGTAGATCAGAGGCTGGTCAGTCAGTTCTCCGTTCTCGTCATACATCTCAGGATGCATAGCAATCCTAGCGTAGTCTGCACGATCAACCCACACATCAAAGATATGCTTTAAGTTCCAGGATGCTAGGAATCCCAGAACAAAACTTCCGATGGTGAGGAAGAAAGCAATGTAAAGAAATGAAGCATCTGCCATGGCTGTTCTCCCTATGTGGTCTAAGTATTTATGGGAGAATCCAGATAATTCTCCGAGTATGCTACATCCCACAACTCATTGAGGATAGTATCATATTCTTTGTAGTCTGTACCATCTACAATACTGTTCACTTGCTTAGCACGAACAGCATCGTAGATAAGTTTCCATTGATGATGATTCAGATTCATTTCTTCCTCACTTTGGTTCCAGGTTTACGACCTGGTTTACGTTCGGCATGATAATCCCAAGCATCTTTCAAGATACCATAGAGATAGTCCCTGACCTTTCTTGCTTTGGGTTTAGGGAGATAACCATACGCTTCACGTAAGATCTTATCACCTCCCTTGATGTAGTCTTCCAACTCCAAGATGATGAAGTTTAGGTTAGCAGCACACTGACTCTCAATGAAATCATTAGTTTGTCGTCGTGTCCACTTGTTTGTTTTTAGGTATGGGTACAACCTGAACAGGAACTTCTGCTCAGTCATGGCAAGATCTATGGACTTGTCCACGAGTTCATATAGTTCCTGTTCATTATGTTGGGTCATCAGAGGCACTTGTTCTCACGAAGATAGGCAATCGACTCGGTGCATCCACCGATCTTGTTCCCATTGATCAGAACCTGAGGGAAGGTAGCTCGTTGACCAAACTCCTGTCGGAATTGGTCACGAGTGAAGTTCTGATCGAGAACAAGTTCACTATACTGCCAACCTCGCATCCTGTAAACCTCTTTGATCTTTGTGCAGTAGGGACACCCAGGACGAGTGTAGATTACTGTGCCACCAGGATTCTTAGCCATAATAATTTCAGGTAGAGATTAAAAAAGGGGACCGAAGTCCCCTGTATATATTATGTCAACGCTTAGGATCAGAAGGAATACTTCACACCCAGTTTACCACCGTAGCCACGGTCGATGTCGCTGTCGCCAGAACCGACGAAGGAGACTTCACCATAGACACCCAGTTGCTCGGTAGCGGCGAGACCGATGCCTGCCTTACCAGAAGGAACGGTGTCACTATCAGAACCATCGGGAGTCAGATAGGTAGCACCACCCTGAACGTACCAAGAGGCAGACTCACCCAGAGCACCTTCGTAGCCCACATGGAAATCAGTTGCGGCACCAGTGTAGTCAGCGCCAGTCCAACCAGCATTGGTTTCCACGTTAACGTAGGGACCTGCGAGGGCAGCAGACGGAGCCACAACAGCAGCAGTAGCGGCGAGAGTTGCGATAGCAGTTTTGATCATTTCTTTTTACCTGTTAGTTACTTGCGGAATGGTTACCCGCAGATGTATAGGGACTCGACTTGTCCCGTTTGTTACAAACCGTTAAGTCTTAACGGTATATGTATAATACCAGAGAGTCCAAAAATGTCAACCGTGTGACAGTTTTGTTTTGGAATCAAAACATTGAGGTCTCTCTGGGATCATGAGATAAGTGTACCAGGTTCTGGTGGTCTTGTCAATCCTTTCTCAGAGCATTACGAATCTTTTCAACTTGTTCTGGTGTAGGTTCTTGATCCACCACAACAGGTTCCTCAGGCATGTCAGGCACGATCTGTTTGAGTTCTTCGAGTGCCAAAGGAACATCCTCCAACAGTTCTGGATCCTGTTCGAGACGATCCATCTCACCCAACCAACCATAGTGGTATTTCCTCCACGCTTTAAGCATCCTCTTACGACCCTTGGGATCGTCAGGATACTTGCGTAGGATCTTTTGTAGACCTGTCAGTTTCTTGACACCATCCACAATCATACGATCTGTGTTCTTAGATCTACCACCGTTACCAGGACGGTTAGTGAAACCAAAACCTTCTGTCATTAGTAAACTTCCTCAATTTCAATTCTAAATTTAACACGGTCCTTTGTCTTCTGGCAAAGATACCAGAGGTTAGAACTCCTGTTATGTGATTCTTGATAGAACAATTCCTTAGGAGAGTAGGAGTTGTTGAATCTATCATCAGGATCCTCACCGACAGTCTGTACCCTAATCTTTTTAGGTAATTTATCTGGGTGACCAGGTAAGACGTTAGCACCTACGTCCCTAGGGAAGAAAGGTGTTTGAGAACCAAAGAGGTCCTGATAGTCATCAGACTCATCCTGAATAGGTGGCCATACTAAGTCGAACGTTTGTCCAACACCATATGCGTACCCTTCATTGATGACATCCATGATCTCAACACCACATGCCCAGTAGATAGAGTTAGAGTATCTCTGAGTACCCGCAGGCAAGTGAGATGGCATCACTGTATATGGCCAGAATGCCACACGTATCTTACCACTACCACCAACATCTGTCGAGTTCTGCTTAGAACCATACTCACCCAGTCGATAGTCATGCATGAATGACATCTTACTGTACTGTCCATTACTGGTAGGCATGGCTCCTTGTGGGAATCCATCGGTGCTCAGATTGATACCATAAGCATAGTAGTTATCGATAGTCTGCATTGCTGAGTTGAAGTTACTACCACTACCCGCCTTGAACTGAGTGTACCATGCCATGAAACCATGGGTGTTAGACATGTGAACATACGTCCTGAGATTCTCATTATCAAGAACTGGTTTACAGATCAGACCTCTACCATATTCAAACAGTGCATTGTAGAAGATACCACGACCACCTCTGATGTTTGGATTGCCATTGAAGTTTCCTTCACCATCGATGTTGGAACTCATGACATGTCCACGTCGGTTAGTATTCCTCTCATAGAAGTTACCATTGTAACCCTGATTGTCTGCCCACTCTTGACCATCATAGTAGATGCTATTCCACTCTACTGCTTGACCGTTGGAGGAGTTAGCATTGGTATCTATCTGACCCTGATCCCAGACATAAACTTTATCAGTCCATACTCTTCTAGGTTTATCCCAGAGACGGATAGAAAGT
>Ga0129351_1000023_pt1 | contig 46034 bp, 58 predicted proteins | sample CPBDNA_8_FD_94423 | JGI IMG/M metagenome (GOLD analysis project Ga0129351, IMG submission 94423) | Freshwater to marine salinity gradient microbial communities from Chesapeake Bay, USA - CPBay_Sum_27_0.2_DNA | ecosystem: Environmental > Aquatic > Marine > Coastal | place: USA: Chesapeake Bay... | reverse complement strand
CTGAACTGATCGCTTCATCTAACATGTCTTTTGTCACCACTGGGTTTGTATACGCGGTGATCTCTTTAATCATACACTCAGCAATAAACATGGTCAACCGGGTACCATCAGCGTCATGTTCTTCGACATATTTGAACTTGTCATTTGATGTGTTTATCTCCACTTTGAATTTATCAATGTCATTGATCCGGCTGATCTTTTTCTCAGAACCGGGTCCAAAATCTAGCAATTCATGTGGGATGTGTGGGGTATTCACCTTGTACTTCTTCTCATGCCAATTGATACTTTTGTTACCGGGGTTTTGTCGTGACATGTCACCGAGTGTAGATGGTTTCATCTCTGAATCTTGTGAACGTTCTCCTTGCGCTAAACTCTCACGTATATGTCTAGAAACATAATCATCCCCGGGTTGTTCATCAACCTCGATCTCCTCCCCTAGTTGCAACAACTCTTGAGGGATGGGTAAATCTTTTGCTAGACGTTCGCTTATAGCCTTGCTCATGCCGTTCAATCGATCGTTACGTGACTCGATATCCAATTTCAAATATTTACGAATCACGTCCAATATCACTCGATACGCGGTCAAATAGAACGGTCGCGTGACCGGGTGGTCCTCACGTAAAGCATGGTGTGACAGATCTTTTGCCGGCATACCGGTTCCATCCAACACCGTGTGCAACTCTTTACAATTGACAAATCCTATCAGTGAATTGAACTTGAACAAGATTGCGTCTAGGTTTTTAAATGGTTCACCATCGCGTTTTTCTAGTACATTTACTGCAGTGTCCAAATACTGTTGATTGGTCAATGTCAATGGACAGATCTTGACGTCAGATGCAACACTAACATCTTGTACCGGGTGGTTTTTGATCAATTCTTTATCTTCCACCATGCTCAAGTTGAATTCCACGGTACCTTGTTGATTTGTACCGTTCACGTCTTTATAATCAAATTTGTAAACGTATGGTTCAAAATTGTAACCTGGAAGTTTGTAACTAAAGTTTAAATTGGCACCATTGACTGACATTTTGAAGTTTGTATCAGTTGTTGATTTCAACACACCAAAGAAAGTACGCAATTCATTCTTTATTCCCCATTCAGGCCAACCATCTTTTTTAATAACATCTGCCAGTTCATGAATGGTTATCTTGGTACCTGTCTTGAAAGGTATTGTGGATTTTTCTAAAGGCTTGACCAATGGGTTGTAATCGTCTAGGAACTCTGTACCTTGTGGCTTGTATTCCATCTCATAAGCACGACCATTGACATTTTTTGTCTCGATTGTCCAGTGTGGGTCCGGGAAACGTGATAGTTTGTCATTGGCTAGTTTACCACCAATTCCCATATGACCCAAACGAACAGCTGAGCTGTCAGATACATAGCTGTTACCAAACACGAAATATTTGTCAAAATCATCCATGCCCAGTTCATTGTCAGAACTGTCGTTGAATCCATTACCGTTGTCCAGTATTATCGCATGGTCTTTATGTAACTCGATATGGATTTCTGTTGCTGAATTTTGAATACTGTTTTTAGCCAATTCCGTGAATGCCTGAGGTATTGTCACGGTGGATTGTAACAACATGCTGATGTTCGCACCAGTCTTTATGTTTACTTGTTTGTTTTCGCTAACCATGTATATATTTATTCAAATATGTTGGTTATGTCATTTCTTTTTCAATTGATCTAGTGATTTTTTGAGCTCGTCACCAGCATGAGCATTTTTTGTGTCGTTGGTCACTTTGTATACCACGTCACTTCCTGGTATGTTGTGATGATTGCTCACCTTGTCACTACCTTCTTCCGGTCGGCTCACTATTTTCTTCACTTCACCCTCTGTACCATGATGTTCGCAATCCGGATTTATGTTTTTCACCTTGTCTCCCACGTGTACATCACGTTTCAATAACTCTGTAACATACTGTTTAAATGATATCATATAGTTATTTATTCAAAAAAAAGCCCCCTTTCGGGGGCCGAAGTTCGGTTATTTACTAACCTGGATGATTAATCACCCTTTTTGTTCGACTGAAGCAATGCTACTACAAGTAACAATGTGATGACTCCAGCGAGGCTAGCACCTTGTCCAACAAACCCATCCACGATCGATTGCAAGTTGCCAATAACGTTAATACTAGTGGCTTCACCAAAAACCACTTGTGATACTACTAAGAGACCAATAACGGACACGAGTACACCTGTTACTCCTCCGATAAGGCCTTTGAATGTTTCTAATGTATTTTTCATACCCGAATATTTAATCTACAGGCATGATAATTCAACTAGTTTATTCTTCTGCCTCTTCTTTGCTATGAGGTAACGAGTTGCACATGTCATCTGGTTCAGCTAACAACATTCTCAACCTGTTGTTTTCAGCCTTCAACCAATCTATCTCTCGATATGCATCTTGCAATCGTAGCAGAATATCGATATCCTGCTCACTAAAATTTTCACTAACCATACAATTATTTATGGCGTCACTGTGGAAATGTGTTTACTATTATCAGTTTGTTTGTGGTTTTTGTCAGTGGGTATTTATCCAATTTCTTTTTTGATACCCATTTGTAGTTTACATGCTCTTCACTAATTTTTACCTTGTGTACTGGTTTGAAGTAGCTGTACCATCTCAGCTTGGCATCACTAGAATATTGTGTTTCTATTTTGTTTAGATGGTTTTCTTCTAGTTTGAATCCGGTCTCTTCTTTGAACTCGCGAATGGCTCCTTTTTTGGTCTTCTCTCCAGGTTCAACATGACCACCGGGAAGTTCCCATTCAAAAGAGTCTGGTTTTTGCATCAAAAGAACTTTACCATCATTAATAACCACAATTTTGGCTATGGTCTTGTCCATTTTCATATGCTCGTATAATAAAGACAGGTTACGAACATCTTGATTCATGGATGGTCACTTGTCCGCGTTTTTGATGTCTTGTATTTCTTTTCTACGAGTTGTTGCTAAGTTCTTGAGATCCATCAAAGCTTTTCGAGCACGGGTCCCGGCGGACTTGTTTCCTTTGTCCACAAACTTTGCATTCTCCTCGAGATAATTCTCTAGCGCTTCAACTATTTGATCGTGTGTACTTGATTCTGTCATATTTTTATTTATACTCGAAGGAACCATTTTACACTAATTATTATAATAATATGAAATTTACAGACTCAGCATTTACACTCATAGAACAGCACAACCTGGACCGGGATGAAATAGTAGGGACAGGTAGGAGTGGTTGCGTGTTGAAGTCGGATGTTGTTGCATATATGAAAGAATTGAAAGAGAAACAAGTTGTTAACATTGGAGATCGTGTGAAGTTTCGTTTTGCTGGATCAGTTAGAGTTGGTGAGGTTATTGGCTTAGAAGAAGCAGGATTTGTTGTGAGACATGGTACTATAGAATATCCTTGCTTGACTTTGGATAGGAATAAGCTAAACTATATATACCATACTGTATGATAAGTATCTTACCAGAACATGCTCCTCCTGTTAATAATAAAAAAACTCGAGATGATATATATCGATTGGTTGTAGATCGAATTGAGATATATTCTGGTAACAAACTAGAGTTTATCAAACAGATATATGATATGAGCACAGAAATCGCTAGTCAATTGATGTTGTTTGATTGGTTTTTTGACACAACTGGTGTTGCAGCAGAGTGTTTAGACAGTATATGCGTATATAAAAACGATGTTTTAGATAATCACATGACATTGCATGTTAAAACAATAATTAAACAAAAGATGCAAGAGATATGAATGTTTAAAATTAAATATACATATGATATTCCATGAGTACAATACAATATTTTTTCATATAGGTAAAACCGGTGGGTCAAGTGTAGAAAATGCGCTAGGTTATAAGAGGTGTGAAGATGACTCACATATTGAAAAATTTCTAACCGGGTGGAGTAAAGAGCATAAACTCTACCTACAGCACATGTCACATCGCAGCATGAAAAAAATAGTACCGTGCTGGCAATACAACAATTATTCGAAATTCACTATAATACGCAATCCATGGGATCGAATAGTGAGTGCTTATTATTATTTACATACTGGTCATGAGAAAACATTTGGATGTTTTGAAAATTTTGTGAAACATAGATACGAGAGGTGGAAACTATTAGTTAGTAAGAACCGATGGATGGTGAAGGATCGGGGGTCTTTTGGTGAGGGTTCTCATTTTCAACCTCAAATAGAATATACACACAATTACAACAAGCAACTGGAAGTTGATTATATTTTGAGGTTTGAAACATTGAATAGTGATTGGAAAAAGTTATGCAAGATTTTGAAATTCGGTGATATAGAGCTTCCTCATAAAAACATAAGCAAAAAAAGAAAATTGCCATATCAAGAGGAGTTTAGTCATGATACTCGTGACATGGTGAATGAAATTTATCAACCGGATATAGATTTTTTTAAATATGAGTTTGACGCAGAAACAAGTTGATGATTTTGCTTCTAGACTACCCACAGGGTGGTCTTTGCGTAAGAAAAAATTAGAAATGTATGTTATAAATGATGGTTACTTGATGCATCGCGATGCGAAGGTCCGGATTGGGGATATGAAAATAGGGAGTGAGAAGCATCAGCGATTTATGGCCGATTTACTAACCACACTGGAAGCATGGCATGAATTTACCATAAAATATGATATAATGTATAGTCTTATCGCAGCTAATTTGATAAGCGCATATTGTACTCAAGGTATACTTCCATGGGAAGATGATATTGATCTTACAGTTAATATGAATGGTTGGAAAATGCTGAATCATATATATGATGAAGAGTGTGATACAATCGATACTGATATGCAGAACAAATATGAAGAGATGATAGGTCCATGGGTTTTGAAAAAATATACAAAATTGGGGTTATATATAGCAAAACATGTAAAGATAAAAGGGCGTTTTAAGATTGTTACCGATGAAAGGTTTGTTTTTTATGACAATTGGGTGGTACCTGGGAAATTACGAGGTATTGATATTAGCGTAGCAGTACCGTATCAAGATCATTATATTGAAAGCTTTTGGGGATATAGATATTGTTACCCGGTATGTCCGCCTATATCAGACAGGTTGTCTGATGCGGAATGTCCGGTAGTGAATTATTCTGGGGTACAAGCTCGAGTGATCAATAGAGCATTAGGAGAGCAGTATTTAATTGACAGGTATGGTACTAAATGGGATGCATGTATTCAACCAAGACTAATAGATAGATCCATGGGTGTAATACCATGCGAGAAACATGATCAGAAGATAAACAAAGCTATCAAAGCAGCAATTAACGAGGCTTGTTAATGAGAATAGGTATATGTAGCTGGTCTGATAGATCTGGTGTTTCAAGTCAGACATGGCCGCGGATGAAAAAATATTGTAAAAAACATAACTATACATTTAACACAAGTGATACTATATTTGAAGATAATGTTAAAACATCATGGATGAAATTAAAGATGTTACAATTTCAATCCGGTTTAGATTATATAGTCTGGTTCGACGATGATATTATTGTTACAAATACTGATGTGTGTTTGAGCTCGTTTGTACCTCAAATGGGGGGTTGTATACTTGGTATCATGGGCGATGTGACTACAACACAACCTAGAAGGTTTGTAATGAACATGGGGGTTATAATTGTTAAATGTTGTAATGAATCGTTGAGGCTTTTAGATGATCTATGGGTTAATGGTTTGGAAAGTAAGTGGAGAAATAGAAAGCATCTAGAGCAAGATTTTATAAACCATCGATATCATAACTCACTAGAATTTAAAAATAAAATTCATAAGTTTGCTTACGGTACATTACAGACCTATATAAGACCTAGAGTATCGGAGGAATATTTGTGGAAACCGGGTGACTTTTCAGCTCATATAACCGGTATGCCATATCATGGAAAAAAAATCAGAGTTCGAAGGTTTATACGACAAAATAATTTATAAAAAATGGGGTTTTACGATCAAAAATGTAATGTGACCGGGAAATGTTGTATTATTTTTGGTTCCGGGCCGACGCTTAACAGTTGGGATGATAGTTTGTACCCTGACTATGTACGTCTGTGTTGTAATACGACTATATTTTCCAACAATATAAAACGTTGTGACTATTATTTTATACAAGATAATGGCTGCTCCAGACCAGCTAGGGGGTTTCACACTATAGGTGAAAATAGTTATTTGGGAAGAAAAGAGGAGTATGATTCGTTTAAACCTATATATAAGAAATTTTATGGGGCCAAGGTTAATGATCGGGTTAGAAAATGGAACCTTAAAGCTACAGACATAGTGGATGGTAATGCGGAAGGTTATAATCTATACACAACAGGTAATGTTGTATTTAATATAACTAACAATCTAGTTAGGGAATATGGATCTGTAGTATTTTCCATGGTGCAATTTGCTGTTGGTAATGGATGTGACAGTATATTACTAGTAGGGTGCGATTGCTCTTCGACACGATATAATGAGCCAAAACCTAACGCTACTAATATAAATAAACTAAAGAAAACATGGGATGGTATAAAAAGGCAGGTTGGTGACAATTACGGTATAAATATACTAAAGTATGTACCAACAAAATAAGCTGACTTCATATAACATTTAACGGTAGGGATATTAGAGTGTTATCGTTTATACGTTTATGGTGTATAAAATACCATATATATACACGATTACTATAACCAGTTACTCAAACCTCTGACATATGTCTGCGAACGCAATTTCGAGTTTTTTTGCACGTTGCCCCATAATCCAGGGTTTAAGTTATAACTATCAAAAAAGGTTGTTAATTTTGTTATATTGTCAGTTACAATATTATATTTTAGTAAGTCGCGAGGTCTATTAGAAAAATATGTATAAACATCATGTTTATGTTTTTTGTACTCCTCTCGCCAGATTTGTTTTAACTGCTCTTGTTTTACATTTAAATGTTTTTGAAAGTCTTTAGCAAATTGACCTTCATTGTGCCGGAAGCGGCTCTGTATCCAGTCTTCTACCGGGCGATCATTAAAAATAAATTTACTTCCGGGGTATTGCTTGTCTAGTTTTTTAAAATATAGGGATGTAGCAAATGGGTGTTCGTGTGCCCACTTGTCAATTATATCTGAATATAAAATATATTTTTCATACCCTTTCAATAGTTTATCACCGGTTGAGTCGTTTCTTCTTATAGTTGCAGCTAAGTTCCCATTATCCCAGTGTACTACTGGTATTTTATGTTTGTCAAAAAAATGACATATAGACCGGGTTCCGCACCGGTTGAATCCTATTTGAAATATCTTCATTTACTTTTATATGATGGCTCGAATTGATAATTAAATGTTTCAATATCTCTTTTATATAAGTTACTTACATATTCTATGGTATTATCTGTATAATATTCTCTATATGGTAAATGTGATGTCTTATTTTCGTGTGGTATATCTTTTATATCTACATGTAAAATATTGTTAATTAACCGAATTAACTCTCTTCCTATTGTCTCAAATCTTAAAAATGAGCAATTACTACACTCGCCATTATCTGCTGCTACCCAATCAAGTTGGTTAAATTTAACCCAACAGTCAGGTGTTTTATATGATTTATATACATCTCGATTCAATAACCAATTCTCAAATGTAACACCAACAGTATCGGGGGTGTTCCTAGCCTGACGATATTTATAGCAAGATAAAATACGATCCCATGGGTTACGTACACAAGTTATAATTTTATAATTTTTAATATTATCACCTACAGTACATACACCACTTCTACGTTTTGTTAAGCTCTTATATTTTTTTGTTGGATGTAAGAATCTATGAGTTACTATCTTAGCAGTATGATCATATTTCTTAAATGTATTACTTATAGTAGTACCACCGGTTTTGTTTATATGTATAAATATATATTTATGTTTTTTAGAGTATGTCATCCTTATTTACTTTCCCGGAAGATATTCCTTCTATTATAGGTATTTTACCTTTACTATATTTATAATCATGTCGAACTAGATGGTTCATTTTTTGCATAACATTTCCAAACCATTTATAATGATCTATTACATATATATGGTTATAACATTTTAGATGGAAATATTTTTTTTGAATGTTGTGATTACCTAAAGAAAGTTTTATATATTTTCGATGGATTGGTATCTTTTGCATATACTCGTTTTTACTTTTTATTTTTTGCATATTACACTCAATCGGGAATTGGTCTTCTAAGGTACGTTTGTCTAGAGTCTTTGGTATTGTATAATCGTCTTTTAACCTATCGACAACATAACCTCTCACATAATCGCTACCATCTTTATTCATTATATTTAATATATAATTAATTGTTGTTGTAAGTCTAATAAATTCATCACAATCAGCTGTTATTATCCAGTCATGATCGTTTAAATGGTTCAACATTTTGTCCAAATATTTTGTACGTATTGTATCTTTATAGGGCTGGGACCAAATATACATAGGAGATATATTATGCTTTGACAAAATATCAACCGCATGAGATAGCTTGGAGTCGTTACTACTTATGTTAAGGGTAATTAGAAAATTATTAACACCTAAATCTCTATAATGACAAATAAACCTATCTAACAAAGCTAAATCATAATCAACACTGACTACGCTTCTTAAATAGATATCCATAAATTAATTTTTTTCATCAATTTTACTAACAATTTTCTGACGCCAATGAATACCCTTATCATGCTGAAAATATGTACCGAACTTTGTGAATGGTAATAAATGTTCACCGGTTTGGTGTCCATTACTATTTCTAAAGCGTCGAGGTTTTATACCTTTTGCCATGTCATTAAATATGTTTTTATATTTTTCAAAAAATTGTGATAATATATAACCATCGTCTAAACGTGGATATTTAAATATATCTCCAGTGATATATTCATTTATCATTGATTCAAAAATATCATAAATTTTCTGATTCTGCCCTTCACATACTATAAAGCCAGCTTCCGCGCCTTTCAAACTACTTTGTAAAATATTAATACCTTCCATACCGGTAAATAAATTATCCGTACATGTTTTTGTACATCTAATATCACAATCTACATATATATGATACCCCGGAGTCATTTTTTTATAGCTTTGATACCACAAAACAATTTTACGGAACCACTGGAACCAGCGACGATTATAACCGGTAGGAGTCTCGAGCGTTCCTCCATCATAAACTGGAATTTCATTAGAGTGTTTATCTATCATGGTATCTATTATTGACATGTCAAGGTCTAGCACCTCTATATTTTTATGTATTGATATACTATCTATAGTTTTATCATCTAAATCTTCAATATACAGTTCAGCTTTTATATTAGGATTAAAATCTATAATTGACTGTATTAAATTTTTACCGGTTACGTTGTATAGGTTTTGATTAAACGTTGTTAAAATTTTCATTATATGGGGTTTTAATTATATTATCTCTAAGTTTATTTAAGTACTGTTCACTAATATTAAACTCTTCAAGTATATAATTATCACTGTAGTGTTTATATGGTGTGTAGTTATATATCCATTTTTTCCTAGTTGGTCCTACAAAATGAGCGAAGACCGTCTCTGGTTTTACATTTTCTGGAGTTGTATGTATCCATGGGTCGGTTAGCTTACACAATCCAGTTTCAATAAATTTATATGTAAAGTAGGGTTGTTCACCAGGGCCTTTTGTATATTCATATGCATTGTATGGTTTTGAAACTCCGCAATCAGCTAAGACGGGGTCAATATTTACAAATACTGATTCATAAAGTTTTTTTGCTGATTCCCTATCTAATACATGTATACCTCCATTTATTTGATACTTAAGTTTTTTTAATTTTTTCTCTAATACCAAATTCTTGTTCAACCGGGCATAATTTGTTATATGTGGATGAGTTTTCTTATCATTATAGTCAACTAACCATTTACAGCTAGTGCATATTATGTTATTATCACATTGATCGAATATATTATAGTCATAGTTCAATATGTACTCGTCACAGTCTAAAAACAATACCTTATCATATGTTAATTTTTTAATAAAATAACCCCATAGTAATAATCTATACCATGCCCTATGGAATAACCTACCACCAAACCGTTTAGGTGGCTTATATGCAGGATCCCACTTACTTATCTCTGGTCCAATTGTAATATAATCCGCTTTACAATGTTCCGCATATTTTTTAATTGTTGGCTCTATTATTTTAGTATACCATGATGGTATTTTATTATAATCTAATAGTACAATTATTACATTCTTATTCATTAATTGTATTATCTTCCCAATCTAAGATATTAACACCGGGCATGTACTCTATATAATCATAAGTTTTAGGGATGCCCATATAATGATTAATTACAATCTCATCATCATTTTCAAAGCGCTTTATATTACCTAGCCGCGGTATTGATTCATGGACATGGATCTTCTTGAGTGGTGTTTTAGTCAATGATTTATATTTATTAATTAACCTTTTACAACATTTTGTTATTTGTTTGACCGGAGATTGAGATCTAGAAGCAAAAATTCGCTGGTTTATGTAAAAACAATTATACTTCTTATATTTCGTAACTAGTTCTTGTATTGTTTTATATTTTTTTAAAACTACAAACTCATCCGGGTCGATGAATAACCACATGAGGGCTTGATTATTTCTTATACAGTGTCTCATACCCTTTACTTGGCTAGGGGGGTATCGATGTTTATGGTCTATACCATATTTCCATGATATTATTTCAAGGTATGGATTATATATCTTAGTTAGTTCGAATAGTTTTTTTTCTATCTCTTGGTCTGTATAATTTAAATTATAATTGACATCTGGTTTTTTTGACCATTTAACTCCTTGCTCTTCTTCGCGCAATTTACGCTGTGTACCGGTTGATTCATAGCTAGTATCTGTTGTTGTATAGCCATTATTGTACAATATAATCTTATTAACACCTATAGATAAGTTATGTTCTATCCATTCTGGTAAATATAATAACTCTATTCTAGGTAATATAATACTATAAATATTTATAGACATGAAACCAGTATTTATCACGTGCTATTACGATATTCAACAAGTGGTACAGAGTCGTGAGCGGTATATTGATAGATTTTTCAAGCTTTATAAATATATCAATACTCTATGTAAAGATTTTTATGTTTATATTTTTGTATCTCAGGAAGTGTATAATGAGATTATAACACATAAACAGTACAGTACTTTTATATATCATTTTGAATTTATTATACGAGATATAAAAACGCTTCCAGGGCGTGAGTGTTGTGATTATGATTGTCCACCGTATAAGCTAGATCCGAGACTCCCACATAATAAAAAAATTGATAATGTAAATAATTTACTTAATAAATTAAATTTAATATATTTGAATAAGTTTTACTTTATAAATGAAATTTATAAATGTAGAGATATAGCTTCGTGTATATGGTTAGATTTTGGTTTTTCAGATAAATTGAACCGTTTACCGGGAGAGGTAATTACGAGTGGTAAGGAATTTCAACCGGGTATAATATATACTAGGAGATATGGTAACGGTGAGATAGTTAATGATCCAGTTAAAACTGATGGTTTAATGAAAATGCGGCCATATAGATTATTACATAGTGAATGTAATATACCTCATTTTATCAAATCTGGTGTTATGGGTATGTGTCGTGAAGGTTTTAGTGATATTTACAATATATATAACACAGAATTGAAGTCTATTAGTAGAGAATATAAATGTTTTGATGAAGAGACTGTACTGTCGAATATGTTCATAAAATACCCGGGGGTTTTCTCTAGGTGGTCAAGTCTTCTCCGTATTTAAAGTTAAATATATCTATATCTCTATAATATTTACTACCTACAATATCTATAAGATCATCACTGTAATACTGCGTATATACTGGATGGTTAGTTTGGTTTCTATGCTCTAATTTAATATTTAATGATTTTAATTTACTTTCTATATTCACCGACATGGTCGGATTGCATATAAAAATATCATTGACAATAATATTGCCATTAATATCTGTAAAATAATCAATTTGATTACCGCTCCAATGGCCCTCGCTACATAATTTACGCTTTTTATGTTTTGGGTATTTACCATTTGGTTTATTATGCTCTGGGTGAGTGAACATGGCCCATACATTCTCCATATGTATAATAAAATCTCTAAATGTCGTGCACGAAGTATTCCTGTCTTTATTTATATCATTTTTACAATACTCATACCATGAAACTGTTCTTGCCCAGGGATTTCTTACGCAACCAAACTTATAGTAATCATCCCACTGTTTATTTAAGTTATTATTCACCCATTCGCGTAATGGACATGCTCGGGTGTGTATAGATATAGGTGATTTATTATTACGAACTGGTTGTACGTCATTGTATCTTTCTAACACATGTCTAACACTAGTTGAACCTGTTTTAGGTACTGAAATATATAATATATTATATGTATTTGATATTATCATATGATACCTTTACTTGTTATAATACGTGCTTGTGACATATCTCGGTTTTTAATATCTATATTATCCGTAAACATCGATGCGCGTTTCCAATTCTGGAAATGCAAATACATTACTTCTAGAGGATTTTTCAGTTGAAATAAATTATCGTCACCTATATATTCAATTTTATTAGTAGATAGTAACCATTTATCATCAGCTGATAGAGTACCTGGGTCTTTATTATAATTCCTCTTCCGGGAGCGTATTATATATCCTGGATAATTAAAACGATTTTGGTCCCACAGTACGTTAATATTTTCTTGTTTAATAACTCGTGTAATACCTCCCCGAAGTTTTGGGAACCCTTTTTCATCAAATGCATGTAAGTCTGGTTGAGTTAATATATACCTCCATTTTTTACATTTAGTGAAGAGTGTGTTTATGCGATTATTGTTTTTATATAAGGTAAAATGTCCGGAAGTTACTTTTTTTCTAGACGAAATAATATCATAATTTAATATATTTTTTACGTCTAAGTTATTTATAATGTTTCCAAATATTTGATCTGTATCGCAATGCCCCCAATAGTCGTACTTTTTAATATACTTTTCAAACAATATACCATATGTCGGTCTAAAATCGCATAGTTTATAATAACCATCTGTATGTGTAAAGTCCGGGGTTATACCGATTTCAGATTTAACTAGTTTTTGAAATATATTAGAATCGATATATACATGGTCTATATTTTTAAATTTATTAACTTCTATTTTATAGTTTGTAAATAATAACCAGTCAATTGATATGTTTTTAGAACATGATAGTAGAAAAATATCTAACCACTTTGGTATATTGTTATTTATATCTATTACAATGATACATATTTTCTTAGTATTTAACATCTCTTAAAAATATATAATGATTTTGTAAACCACAACTGCTTATTTGATCTATTAATTTGATCGCGGATTGTCCGAGTTTCTTTCTTTTGTAACTTAAAACCATATCGTGATAGCGCTCTTATTACATACCATGCACTTCGACAATTTACATGACCTATTCCCGGTTGACCTACTATTCCCCATGATATTATTAAATGATTATCGCAATGTTTAATAATATTATCTAATGTTATTTTTTCAAACTTAGATGGTATATGTTCCATAACTTCAAGGCATAGTACACTACCTCTTGTTTTTGGTGAAGGTAGTTCAATTGTTATGTCTTGTTGTTTAATAGGTAGCTCATTTTTTTGATATGTACCTTCATAACCAATACATGAATAACCATAAGATAGTAAATGTTTTATATAAGAACCAGAACCACAACCAAAGTCATATACCGGTACATTATTAGGTAGGATATGTAATATAAATTGTTTCAATATATTACTAGTAACGTGGTACTTATTATATTCAATCGGCCAGATACCGGTTGGAGAAATTTGCCCATCGTCGTTCTCTACATTTAACTTCATTACCAGGACTACAATACTTAACGTTTAAACTCAATCACTACATTTAAATATTTGACAAAGCTTTTTTATAATAATATTTTTATCTGTCATGTCAACTTTCTCTATAACTACTTCAGGGTCTTTTTCTACATAATCATCTTTATCCATATAACCATCATAGTCATAATCACCGTACGGACCATCTTCATTATTGAAATCAAACTTTGGTCCTTTGTCTATATTGATTGTAACTTTTGGTGATGATATCTTGGTTATATCTGCAAAAATTAACGTCAGTAGTTGATTAGTATGAGGTTCCTCTCTTGATCTTTCAACAAAATCAATTATTTGCTCTTTTGTAAATATACCTTGTAGATCTTTTAATGGTTCGTTTAGACTAGCATATGCAATGTGTGTTACATATTGTTGAGCAATATTGGCGCAGTCTTTGATTACATAATATGCACTCTTTTTCAAAATCTTTACACCAGTGTCCGGCTTTTCAGCAGCTAGTTTCGCTGGCTCTAGTAAATTTCTCTGTCTTATATCTGTTGCGTCTAATATTTCTTGCTCAAAAGTGTTACTCATTATGTTGGTATTTAATAATCATTTATAGGATATCAAATTAAATACTAGTATATGATCAGTCATAGACATAAATTTATTTTTATACATATACCTAAAACAGCAGGATCAAGTATAAGGTTTTATATGAGAGGTAGATATGATACATTACATGTACCTCACCATTCTACTGCAGAGCAGATAAAAAATAAAAACATGGATATATTTGACTCTTATACTAAATTTTGTGTAGTTAGAAACCCATGGGAACGAGAAGTTTCAAGATATAGGTTTATAAAGAGAAATAAAGCACATGCACAGTATAAACATACATTGAATGGTATAAAGTGGTTTATACAGCGAACGGGTAAACCTTATACATACTATACTCATGTATCTGATGTTTGTGTAATGGATCATATTTTACGGTTAGAAAATATACAGTCAGAATTTAGAGAGATTTGTAATAGATTGAATATCTCAGCTAAGCGCTTACCTCATATGCAACGTAGTGTTCATAAACACTACACTGAGTATTATGATGATGATACTAGGAAGATTGTTGCTGAGAAATACGCACGTGATATTGAGTATTTTGGATATAATTTTAAAGAATAATGATCAACCATAAGTATAAATTTCTTTTCATTCATATTCCAAAAACATCGGGAAGGTCAATTGAGATTTGTTTGAATAATATGTGCGGGAAGGATGATAATGCTAGGCGTTTTAACGGGCCTAAAAAACTTTTACGTTATCCACATAGAACCTTGGATAACTATTATAGAATTTATACAAAACAAAAATTGAAGAACTACTTCAAATTCACACTAATAAGGAATCCATATGATAGAATGGTAAGCGAGTATTTTTACTCAAAACGAAGGAGGTTGACGAAAACTCGGGATTTTAAAACATTTGTAATGAATAATGAAATAGACACACATTCTTATTCAATGCATAACACCCCTCAAATTGATTTTTTTATAAATAGTGTAAGGGTTAATTATATTGGAAGATTTGAAAATCTTGAAGAAGACTTTAACATAATCTGCGACAAAATTGGAATTAAACGGCAACAACTCCCACATACAAACAAAACAAACCACAAACACTACACCGAATACTACGATGACGAAACTCGAGCAATCGTTACGAAACGTTACGCACGTGATATTGAATATTTCGATTACAAGTTTGGGGAATAAATATTATATATGAAGGATAATAACGTAAAGTTGAAGATGTTAGCAACTTCACTATGTGAAGAGTTTTGTAGGTATGTAGTGGTTGATAATATAAACAATAGTATACTAGTCAATGTAAAACAGGAATATCATAGCGCGTTGGTAAATCGACTAGACGCAGTTGGTTACGTGGAGCTGTTCCGGGCTAGCGTCACACCAAAAAACACTGTGACTAGTACTTTTGTTTACGCGGATTGATTGTAGTTTGTAATTTTGCTAACTATATCACCAGGTGGGCAACCGGGCATCGATGTATCCTCAGTTATCAGCATTTTTTGTGTGAAACCGTCTTTCACCATGTCATCATATATTTCTTTTCCGAACATATAACCACGTAGTTCTGGATTGTTATCAGCATAAGACAATACTATCGCTCCAATATCATTTGAATCATTTATCAATACCAGCACTTGATGGTCATTGTCTGTGTGGATTTCATACCACACAGTTGTGTTGGTTATATTGGATAGTTGGGTTATACGTTCCAATATAACTTCAAAATGTGTATCAATCGTCAATGTATTGGTTTATTTCAGTTGGATCGTCCACAATTAATTGTCTTTCATCCGGAAGTCCCATCGCTAATGAGTTAGTAAACATTTCAAATTCATCATGTGTCATCCATATTGTCCCGGCGTTAGACTGACCGGTATGTTCATTGACCATGTACATTGTGGCGTTTATAACTTTGTCAGTTTTCGTATCAATTACAATTTTGATATCGTTCATGCTTTTTTCATAATTATTTTGTTTATATAGTCTTGTTCGTGATCAACATCGACACATCGATCTATTGAATAGTATCGTGTGTCCTGATTGTATAAATTTTTATTCAAATGCTTTAACTCTTGTTGTCGGTACATTGTAACATAGTGGGACAGTTCAAAACACTCGGGATATTGCTGACGTTGGTACATGTCATGGTTCATGACCGGGGTGCCCGTGTCAGTACCAGTTTCAATCATGGTTAAACATGGGTGGGATAACACTGGTTGTCTACATAACATCGATTGGTAACCGTTTGATGCAAAAGTTAAATACATGTCTTCAACATGCGACCATTCTCTATCTGGATATGTCAAATATAACATCACAATTAAATCTGTAGGTTTATATTTGTATCTTTTCCCTATGTTTGTCAACACGCTTTTGATATCGGTCTTATCGGCAGCTAATTTAGGATCTCGGAGTTCGCACCCTATCTTGAGTCTATCACATTTATTCGCGATTTCAACATCATCAGTACTGACTAAAACGTACTTCTTGTAATCGCTAGGGATGATGTCAATCGTATGATTGAACAATCGTCTGTTTTTTCCGGGCCACCCTTTACTACCAGCCCGGGCGGGTATTATTATTTGTTTTAAACTCATAACCATTATTTTGTTTTTTTACTCATCATGAATACACCTGGGTGTAAACACTTATCATCAATATATACATCCGCGTATGGTTTTACACCGACACGTAGAGTGTGGTATGGCACTTTCCATTGATTGAGCTGTCGCTCTGTTAACCTTTTTAATTTCCATCTTCTGTAATATTTATTCAAACCACTAGAAGAACTTCCTCTAGCTGTGTCAATAATTATAGTATGGCCCATGCCATACCATTTCCTAACCACTGCAATCATGGAGGTAATAGGTTTTGCCTTAGCATAGCTAACGTCTAACGGTAGTTCTTTGTCGATACTACATAAAGTATCATCTAAATCAAAACATGCGATCATATTAATATTTTTCTATATCTAGTTCGTTATTCAATCGATCTGTAATATATGTAATTAATCTTGTTTTGGCAACTTCTGGTTCAACATTTTGTGTAAGAACCTGTTCATCTAAAGTGTTTTTCATGGCAGATATATAGAAATCTGACCACACAATAACATTCTCTTTAGGGGTGATTTCTTGAGCTATGATTTTTTTTATCTCTATACGATCAACGTCCATGATCATTTACGTAATGTCTTTGCTTTGGATTGTTCTTCAGGGGTTACAATTTTTTTATGCACCCCTAGTGCGCTTTCTAACTCACGAATTCCCCGGACAAGCTTGAACATCGCGTGTGGTTCTAAAGAACATGATTGGTCTGATCCCCACATTCCTTTGTCCAATGTTATATGCCGTTCAATGACTCTCGCACCAAGAGCCACGCTAGCGATTGTTGGTCCTAAGCCATACTCATGACCACTATAACCAATTTGTATACCTCTCCAGTTTGGATTAGTCTGCATCATTTTGATATAATTCAAGTTTAAATCTTCCACTGGAGCAGGGTAGCTGCTATTACAATGTAACAGTATAATGTCTCGCGCGTCTTTATATTTGATCAATATATCTACCGCCTCGATAATCTGCTCTTCGGTGCTCATACCAGTGGATAAGATGACTTTTTTGAAACGTTTAGCGCATGCTCGTACCACTGTGTTATCAGTCAGTGTAGCAGAAGCTATCTTGACCCATGGTAAATTATATTTCATTAGAAAATCTACACTGTCCATGTCCCACGGGCTTGCAGACCAGTCTATACCTTTAGACTTACAATATTTATCTATATGGTTATATTGACGTCTAGAAAATTCAACATTATGTTTATAGTCAATGTACGACATTTTACCCCATGGTGTATCCTTGATCACATTTTTTTGTTCTTCGGGTACACAAACAACTGGATTTCTTTTTTGAAATTTAACCGCATCAAATCCCGCGCATGCTGCGATATCAATCAACCTCTCAACCACATCCATATCACCATTATGATTGATACCAATCTCTCCAATTATGTATACTTTGTCATTCATCACTATGATTTTAACGTCTCTCTGACCTTATATCCATCATAAAAGAATTTTTTTTCTACGAAATAACCACCATCATCATCAAATAGCTCCATAAAATTACCATATCTTGAGTTTTTTGTACTGACTAATACTTGCGTATGTACTGTTATGTTTGTTTGTATCAGTCTATACAAAATCTTCATCACACCTTCTAGATATTTCTTCTCTAGCTCTTGCCCAGCGAAAGCATGTGTTAGTTCTATACCTCTTTTGTCCATGTTAGTCAAGTGAATAACCGGTCTACCACTATTAGTGTATTGTTGTAACAGTTGTTTCTTTATGCTATTATAATCACGATTTGCAATTTCATATTTGTTTGTTTCTGTATTCAACTGATATTCAAAATATTCGTGTTCTTCACAAAACTCCTGTGTGAAGAATTCATTTATGAAGTTTATATCATTGTAGTTTTTTCGAACATCGTATATTTTATCCCTACCTTCGTTAGCATCGGTGTTCCAATTCTTCTTGAGATTGTAATCATCACAATTATCCCATTCTCTACCAAACTGCCCGGTATCCCATCTACGCTCAACATCACGTAGCAAATAATTACCTAACCTATATGGATTGTTCATTGCATATTTACCTCCTAGTACACCGGAATGGTGTTTGGCATATGAAACAATACCATCATCATCTGCATAACCACATTGTGTCATGATGTAACTGTCCCAGTAACTAGCCCAACCTTCGTTCAACACTTTTGTTGTCATTTGCGGACGGAAATACATACTCTCTTCTCGTACCATACTCAATATAGATTGTTGCCATGGTTCGAATCTGAAATTGTTCATTATGAAAAGCAATATATCTCTCACCGGGGAAGGTGGGTATTTTTGACGAGCTTTTTTCTTGTCTCTATAATGATCTGATCGTTGCTGCTTTAAGTATTGTTTTGTATTAACATAACCATCCATGTACGATTTGGTTTTGATCTTAGATGGTGCATATTGGTGTGGTTCCCCTTCCATCACAATCCGAGAAGTGGGTTTACCTGGTCCATCATCCCACAACATGGTGGGGTCAATCAAATCATCAATTGCTAGACATGAATCTAAAAATGTAGCTACTCTTTTTCTACCATATGTATTTGAATATCTTCGAATTTTTTGACCATGAGTTGCCATGATGTTCATCATGTTTTTGTTGGTATTTTTAAAATATATATTATTTTTAAAAAAATCTGAATGGGCAAGAGCGTGAGCGACAACTGTTAGATTATCAACTAACGGGTTGTTTCTCTGTAAGTACATGTATGTTGGATCATTGTTGATGACCATCTCGTATATCTTACCCATCCCGGCATGATATTGATTATGCAATTGTTGGTATTGTTGACCAAAAGAGAAGTGAGGGTATCTTACAGGGAAACCACCATAAGCAGCAATCTCTACAATTTCATCTGCATTATATTCTTCAATGACAAGTTCATATGGATCTAATCCATGTTTTTTACACTCAGCTATTATACCCGGGATACGTTCGGCTAGTTCGGGACTGACACCTTGACTTAATAAATTACTCTCTCCAGCGCTCATACAGTGGTTCCATGTGTTAAAAATTCTTCAATGGTTGCTAAGACATCTTGATGATTGTCAATAGCACTTGTCACTATAACATCATCAGATAAATGCCCCTTGTCAACTTGATTATCTATATACGACATGAAATCTGCCCAGTCATTCTCTCCCTTAACTTCGCCAATGCCTATTAAATTACAATATTGTTGTAATGTTGATAATATATCGACACATCTTTTATTATCATCTGTCCAATTTTCACCGTCAGAGAAGTAAAATATATAAACATTCCATTCATTTGGTGGATATGCTGCTTCAATAATTTCTTTACATAGTTGAAATGCAGAACTTATCTTCGTACCACCACCAGCTTCTAATCTATAAAATTTTTCTTGATCAACTTCTTGAGCGTTTACATCATGCACAATATGCTTCATGTCCACTTCATCATAACACTTACGTATCCATTGTTCAAGATACCAACATAACTCTCTTACTAGATCTCTTTTTTCTACACCCATGCTGTAACTAATATCTTGTAAGAAAAATATCACAGCATTTGAGTCAGGGTTCTCAACTATGTTCCATGACTTGTATACTTTATCTTGTTGTATAGGGTAGATGTTTGTTATATCATCCGGGTCGAACTCACCGGCGGAAATTGATCTCTTGATAGCATTTTTTAATGTCTTCTTTTTATGTAACAGGCACGGTGTACCGACTCTGCTCAATCTGTTATATTTTACCTTCTCTAGTTTAATATTACCATCTTGTTTGGGTTTGAGTAGTGGTAGGTTTAACTCCTCACCTAATAAGTCGATGAAACTTTCAACATCAACACCAACTCCCATGGTATGTTCACCAGGTTGGTCACCGGGCTTTCCAGGTTGGCCATGTTCCGCCGGGCCGTCACCAACTTCGTCCCCTGGTTTTCCAGGGCCGTTACCAATACCACCACCTTTGTTTCTTCCATGGCGGAAGCTAGGTAGATCAACAACCGGGATGTCAACTACGATCATGTCTTTACCATGACGCTTCACCTTCTTTCCAGTGCGAATATGCTCTTTTAATCTAGATTTGACCTTGTCTTTGACAAGGTCTCTATATTCACTATAATCCTCTCGTATACGACGACCTGGCATGTTTATTAAGCTCCAGTGTCATCACCTCTAGCAAAGATACTACCAACATACACGAGCACGTCCTGCGCGCTCTCCTCATCATAACCAAAGTCTTTGACTAGTCTTGTTTTTAATGCGTCTATTTTATCTAATAATTCTTTATCAACTACAGTAGCGGTGTCTTGTGCTAATGCACTCAGCTTGATACTGTCTTTGATATCTTCAAATAATTTCTTTTCTAAAGCCTTGTGTAACTGTTCATTAGTCTCGTAACTGAACGTCTTACCTCTAGCTGCTAAGCTACCAATATAATTCATGATCTCCCGGCGGAAGTCATCCTTCATGTTTTCTGAAATGTTTATTTTTGTTTCAATATTTCTCATGAGTTTCTCATTTGGTTTTTCATCTTTACCGGTGATTGGGTTTTTAACCTTCTCTTCATTTATATAAGCGACAATGTTATCGATATAATTAGTGCATAGTGACTTGATTGCTGATTCGCTACTACTCAACGCTTGCTGTACTTCACGTTTTACAATCCTATCATACTCTTTTTCAACCAATTCCAGTCTAGTCATTGCGTCTGTACGGTCATCTTCATTATTGAAACCAGAGTAGTTTTTTAAACCTTCTCTTATTTGTGAGAATAACATGAATGGATTGATGCTGTTTTTACCCATTCTAGGGTTGACAATAGCATTACTAAATTGATTTTGAATAAATCGAGCGCTTATACCGGAGCGTAGACCTTCTCCGGGGGACTCTTCAATCATCTCTTTAACATGTTCTTCAGTAAATCCATGTACACCTTTACCATTATACAACTTTGCCTTTTCAATGATACTCATATCATGCTTGATTGGTTCTTCTAGTCTTGATACAATTGCAAACAGAGCAGCTAGATATGTTGTATGTGGAGCAATATGTTTGTGAACACTATCCTTGTTATAAAAATAGTCATATATTTGCTGCTCATCATCAATCTTCAATAGATATGGTACATCGATCTTAATAGTCCGGTCGCGAAGAGCTTCCATGAATTGGTTGTTCTTCAATTTATCATACTCAGCATTGTTCGTATGACCAATTATGACCTCATCAATAGGTACTTGATTGAAACGTTTTGGCTTGACTCTATGTTCTTGAGTTGCGCCAAGTAAATCATATAGAAATTCTGTTTGTAGTTTCAATATTTCTTGAAACTCAATAACACCTCTGTTTGCTACTAGGAATTCGCCATCGAAATCAAATGCACGTGGATCACTCTCACTTCCATATTGTGCTAGTTTTCGGTAGTTAATATCACCAGTTAATTCTGTAGCATCTTGTGACTTTTCATCTTTTGGTTGGAATGTACCTATACCGACTCGATTACGTTCAGATAGTACCACCCGTCTCACTGTGATGTGTGACAATACCTTCTTATAATCACCATTATATTTCTTGAGCAATTGTTTTTGATAAAACTCAGACACAGGAGATAAGTTTCCATCTAATTTAATTTTATAATCTTCTGGCTTCAATTTGCTGTTAACATCCCCTAAAAACGATTCTCTAACTTCATCTGGTAACAGTTTCAAGGGTTCTTCATTCATGGGACATGGTACTTCCATGATTTCACCGTTTTCACCTGTTACGTTCCATGTGAAAGAGTACAAAGCTCCTTCTTCCGTCTGACTGTACCGTTCTATACCTTTCTTGAGCTGTGTCACGATAGTAGATTTACTACTACCAACAGGTCCATGAAGTAGTATCACTCGCTTTTCCGGACCGTAATGATAAGCTGCGGAGCGTAACACATCAACCAGTTCCATCAAAGGTTCTTCTAAACCAAAAATTGAAATATCTCGACCGGATTGTTGTGTAAAAAATTTGTAACGGGTGTATTGTTGTTTACAAAATTCAATATCCTCAGTACCATGACTCATTATCATGTCATACATTCGCTGATATGAATTCCGAGCTAATTTAGGACGTTCAGCCACCATATCGAGGTACTCATCAAACGTACAGGTTTGATGTAATTGCTCGTATGTGCTACGTTGTGATAATGTTGAATCGAATAGATTGTCAATAGTAGTTTTTTTCTTTGTGGCCATAATATTATATAGTTTTAAATTGTTTAAACATCAACTTCAATGTTTTGTTTTTCTGGAAATAAATGAAATGTTATTTCAACTAACACTTCAGCTAGGGCTTGTTCAAATGGTATTTTTTTGATTAAAATTGTCATGTGTTGTAACGTCACTAGCGGTTGAGACCAGTCCCACCAGTCTCTTAATAATCTCCTAGTATCTTTTATATTTACATATACATCATATACCTCTGTTTTGTTGTTATATACAAAATCTATACATCCGGGTAAGCTACTGGGACCACCTGGATGTTTTAATCTTGATACAATATCTTTATATATTTTCTTAATTTTGTTCCGGTCTAATATAAACCCGGGTTCATAATAATGTAAACTATGTAATGATACTAATGTATCGATTACCTCTGTTGTATTTGTCTTTTTTATTAACTCAGTTATCGTCATATAGTAGGGGTTGTTACATTGTTCTCACATGTCCGGTCCATTTCATATAATGATAGGGTGTGTAAATCTTCTATAAAATTACCTATCCATTTGAACGGGAAAGGGCCTTCGGATTTATATTTGTCAATATCTTCCCATGGTAGTTTTGCTCCATATATAAATTTGTTGAATGTACATTTCAAATGTTTATGGCAATTGAAATCCCAACCATAATGAACTACAGTTCCTTTTGGAGGTTCTTGATGCCAAGTCCATACGTCAGAACGCCACGTGTTATCCTCAATCAATGTATAATTCATATCACAATGTGCCATAGCTAAACCAGGGGCAACCATATCAGTTTCATGGCGCGCACCTTGTGGTAGTGCTAGTTCACCTAAAGTCATTAACAATTGATTGTAATTTACAATTGCATTTAAAAATTTTGCCTTTTTCAATTGAGCTGTTACATACTTGAATATAATTGCACCACCCTTCCATTTACTTCTAGATTTTCCAGGGATCTTACACAATTTCATTATATCATCTAGATCAAACCCTGGTGTGTTCATATCTGGTTCTTTATCTCTCACCTCAAAAGCGTTGTACCGGTTGTTTATCCAGTTTGCAGTCGCGCAATTACCGGCAGGCAGGGTGGGTAATTTATCACTAAACCACAAATCTTGTTCTAGTAACAGTACTTCACCATACTCATCTAACCAACCAGCATTGGCTGCTTCACATAAACTAGTCCATTTGTTTATTCCAGGATATTGCCTAGGGTGCCATGTACCGTTATCTTCATAGCGAAAATACCAGTTACGTCTACCATAATTTTGTACTTTATAGTATCTGCAACCGGAGTGTTTTTTTATTAGGTTACGTAGATATGGAGAATCGTTGTGCAATTTTTTATCACAGTTATGATATTCTGGTGTGGCAAACAGAACAACAATATCTTCTTCTTTGATACCACCTCGCGAGGTTAATGAATGTATAAACAGTTCAGTTTGCCAGAGTAGATATGTTTTATCCTCGCAAAAAACTACATGACCAACTCTCATCAATCTCTAAAACCGTGACGTACGTTGAAGACTTTTCTACCACGTGGGTCAACCATCTCTGTTATCTCTTCTAGATTGGTTGTGTAGTTGTAATAGGCAAATTTATGTGCCTCGCGTGGGTCTGCAAAACGAGAGACTTTTACACTTTTGGTGCTATTTGTCCACTTGTTCTTGATCTTTATAAGGTATTTTGTTGGTACGTTATTTCTTCTAGACATGTAATTATTATATCATATCTAGTGTGTATATTCAAGTGTTATTTATGTTTATTTAAAAAATCTTCTAGTTTTTGAAATGTTTCAAATTTAGGGGCACCAAATGCTACTGGTTTACCTTGAGTCTGTTCTTTCATACCGGTTACCCCTTTGAGTTCATCTAAATCTGGATGTGTACGTATTTTTTTGAGCGCCCCTCGTTCAATGTTACGTAACCTTTCTGTCGTCACAGGTTTCACCCCGGTCAATGATTTTATTGTGTCAAGATAGTCGTTGATCTCGGGCCATGAAAACCCTTTTGCATAATCCGTGTAATGATTCAACATTGTCTCAGCTAGTTCAGCTAGTTCCTTTTTTGATAAAGGGTTACCTATATCATTACGATCCTCAACCACTCCAGCCACCATTCTAGCGGCCATTTCGGCTCGTTGTTGTTTCTCTTGTTGGTCTTGTGAGAAGACAGTATCAGTTTGCTTCCTTTTCAATGCTTCTTGAAACTTTTTTGGGTCTTCAGGCCCGGTACGTAATATATCTGATTCATCGGTCATGTATATATTTATACATAGACCTTATAAAAAACTATTGTTTCATAGTTTTCTGGTGCATTATTTTTGAATCTATCAATGAAGGGCTGATCAGATCTAGACTAGAAGCTCGTACTGGGTTGATATCAATACCACCACGACGAGCATACAAGCATGTTACACATAATTCCTGGGGTTGTAATGCTTCGTACAATCTCTTGTACACAGTCTCGCAGATCTCTTCATGAAAGTGACATTCATCACGGAAGGAGACAATATATTTCAGCAGACTCAGCGGTGTGACCTGTGTGTTACCACTGTACTTGATGTAAATATCTCCCCAGTCTGGTTGGGAGGTAACGCGGCAGTTGCTCTTGAGCAAGCCGGAACGCCAGTAATGCATCTCAGGTAGAGTGTTGTTTTTTGTGACAGGTATTACCTTCAACAGCTCTGGTGTTTCCTGATATGTATCAAATGTTATGTCGTTTATAACGTCATTGGTAGAGATGTATTCTAGTAGCTCGTACAGACTATGATCAAACACTGGATTCACCATATGGTTATTTCTATCCTCTAAGAAATGTACTTCGCATTGAGTTTCAAGTAGTTCATTCAAATCTCTAGTTACCATCTTGGTCATCCTCGAGATTGCCTCTTCTCTAGTAGGTCCGCATTTGAACATGTTGAATGAATTCAAATACAGCTTGATGCTCTTACTCTCAACAATATATGTACTATCACAAGGGTAAACAATTTTCATACATCCGGCGACTGGGAGTCCTTGCTCGGTCAATGTGGACACCTCATACGCATTCCACGTGTCATAACCTACGAAAGGTAGATCATCATCTTCAATAGACAAATGCTGTCTGTTGTTGCTCCGAGGTTCTCTCACCAGGATAGACGGATCGTATTGATCCGGGTACGTTACTGTTTGACCTAATACTTTAGTTATATGTGAATTGTCTAGCTTTGTCATGTGTAATATGTTCTAAAATTGTGTCCATTCTCTCTGATACCGAGCCTTGTAAAACTATAATCTTTGGTAATGGTTGATTGATGCGTGTGTCAGAACCATCTGAACCGTTTACAAAATATTCTGTATATAGATCGATGATCCTGTCTCGAAAGTATTTGTTGGTGCTTCTGATACCATCATCCTCCAGCTCAACTTCACGTGGGTCTGGGTACAATACCAAATCAAGAGTGGGTAACAACATGTTCAGTAAATAAACAGCATGATCATACACATGTTGATCAACTTTACCCTCTTCAAAAAAGTACTTGGTGTATATATAACCATCTAATATGCATCGATCTAGGAAATGATTACCTTTGATCTGGTGGTTGTTTAAATGTTCACTCAATATCAACAGTTGAGTCTTGTTCAAATCTGACACATGATCATTGATCTCATTACCAGCGCGTTTCACCTTTCTAGTCACTTCTTTGACAAAACTCCATTTACGATATTCTGACATATGCAACAGTTGATTCATCAACGTAGTCTTGCCAGAGCTTTGAGGACCGGTGAATGATACTTTCATATAAGTATTATAGTATATAAATTCACGTGTTGCAACATTATTTGGGATATTTCCAAGAATCGTTTAAATCTTCTAATGGTTCATCATGGTCTTTCTCAAAATTTGTCTCGGTCCACATGGCACAGAGCATGTTCCATACAACAGCTGCAGCATGATCTTCTTCATCGTCACCTCTCCACCATGCGTCTAGATGCCGGTGCATGCAATCGTAAAACACACTTCGAGGCATGCCTTTCATCCAGTTGTTCTCCCCATACTTCTCAGCACCGTCAAGATATCTTTTCATCACACGCTTTAACTCTTGTTGAGGTATCAAACTCATTCTAAGTTTACCTTCGCCAGTGTCTCGTTGAGCACCAGTATCGAATTGTCTATTCTGTTGTTCCATGATAATTTAAATATTTTTTATAATATGAGGCTATACCGCACATACAAGACATAGCTATTGAAAAAATACATAGCCATTGACCATCACACGCCAGTATAACTGCACATAGTAAATTTATATAGCACATGATGTATAATATTTGACCGCGGGAGTTCAATCTGTACCAACTATTCAACATCTCCAATATCGACGTCCCAACCAGCTAGATTCTCTTCATCAATCATATCGAGTATATTCGGATTATATTTTTTATTATCTGTATCAATCATTGGATAATAGTTTCTTATTATGTTAATCATATGTGTCAGATCGTTACTATATGGTATGTTGGTACATGTTTCAATACCACATATATTCCCGGATTTGTTATAGTACACTTCTGTAACTACAATCTTACCATTTTCATGACGTACCGGTCGGTACTCCCAATTATCACCTGTTATACTCATGTAATTTTGTCTTTAAAAATTGAACCCACATGTCTTTAGCTATATCATGTAATTTTTTAGTCAATAGCTTTTCATTATAAAAATTATTATACACTTGTGTAGACATCAGTACCTTACCTTCATCAACCTCGGGTATTACTTCGTGAAGAACACACCCAACTTCTTTATAGTCTTTATTATTATTGAACACTTTTTTCTGAGGGTCTGCACCCTTTAATTCCGGATGTTTAGTTATCAGACCTGGGTGTAAATTATAGATGTCCATTTGTTTGCATAATTCTGGGGGTACTATTCTCATCCATCCATGTAACGTTATGATATCGCCCGGGTTGATATGTTTAACATAATCACCTAATGATGGTCGATCAGGTAAATATATAACATCTAATGCTTCATGAATACGATCACTACCTGGTAAATTGTTGGTTATTACCTTATCTGGCCAACGTCCAAGCTCATTAGATATATTGACAATCTCTGAACCAGTGTGGCTGAAGAATGTTACCCAGTTCATTAAGCTCCAACGATTGTTTTGAATGTTTTCAAATTGTAGTCTAATATCTCCAGTTGAGTATCATCTAGTGTCCCTTCGATTAGATCGGCTAGTTTTTGTGTAGGTTTCTCATCCAATCCCCAGGTGCTATTATACTTCAAATTGAACATTGCAGCTACGACCGGGTTGGATGTATCACAGCTCTTAATATTATAAATATTTTTATCAACATAATATGTAAACTCTCTAGCTAAGCTACACCCTAACAGATGTACAGGTTTGTCCCAGTTCCATCGACCTTCGTTAATTAGATCTTGTATAAACTTTTTTCTACCGTTCATGAATCGTTCGAGTTTAGTTGTACCTAACCCAGTTGAGAGGTAATATGAATAGTCAAAGCTAATAGCGATCATGTCTGCATAATCACTCATGAAACTATAACATCTGACCAAATCATCATATGTCTTTCCCTGAACCACACCCATCTTCTTTCCTGGTAGGTTTCCATATTCCTGTACAAAATTATGATATTGTTTGATCGTTTCTTGACTCTCTTCAAGAGTGTCTGGTACAATATACAAAGTTGGTTCTAATTGATCAACCCACTTACTATACTCTTTAGCTTCAAAGCTTTTGCCCAATTCAAATATACTATTATCTAAGTACACTTCCTTATCATGATGATCCATGGAAGATTTAAAAAAATTATAATATTCTGGATACTGACCGAATAGATGTACTAGTGCGTAACAATAATCATTGTAATTCAATGATTTATCTAATAAACTCAAAGGACTCTCGTGTGATACTCTAATTTGCATATACTTATTATAATAACTATTAGCTGTGAATTCAACGTTTAATAAAAAAAGTTGAAAAACGATGATACATCCACATAATTATATATATGATGTACAATTTTGCACCTCGAGCGAATGATGTTCTGTCTAGAGCACAAATGCTAGCTAAACAAAGTAATAACAAATATGTTGGTACATTACATTTATTATCAGCATTACTATCTGGCAGCAATAGCACTGGAGCGGAAATGCTTATCGATCAAGGGGTTGTGAATGTAGATGAGATTGTTAAAGAACTGAAAAAGTTGATTAGCGTTGATAGTAAGCGACGGGGAAGATCTAAACAAAATGAAATTAGAGTACCTCTATCGGACAATATAAATCGCGCTTTAAATTTAGCAGATCAAATTGCGAAGAAATTTTCCCACCCTTTCATAGGTACAGAGCATCTTTTGATGGCGATTGTATGCATGACATCATGCCGCGCTTTTGATTTTTTATATCAAGTTGGAGTTGATCTACCACAATTTGCCCAATCATTAAAAGAATATCTAAACCCGGAGAGTACGGACAAAACAATAGATAAAAATAAGAATGACACCCAGAGGCCTCCGGAAGAAAATAGTGGTAAAGGTCTAGAGCAAGAACAAATTTTACAACCAGGGGAAGCTCTACAATTATATAGTGTTGAATTGACCCAACTCGCTTTAGAAGATGGTTTAGACCCGGTTTACAATAGGGAGAATGAAATAGAACGTATGATGCAAATACTTTGCCGGCGGACAAAAAATAACCCTGTTCTCTTGGGGGATCCCGGAGTAGGAAAGACTGCAGTAGTTGAAGGTTTAGCGCAGATAATAGCTAGCGGAGATGTACCTTTACAGTTAAAAGATAAGAAAATATACAGTATTGATATAGCTCTCATGGTAGCTGGTACTAAGTTTCGCGGGCAATTTGAAGAGCGGATGAAAGCTGTTATTGACGATCTAATGATGACTGACAATTCAATTGCATTTATTGATGAACTTCACATGTTAGTTGGTGCGGGTAATGCGGATGGTGCGATGGATGCGGCCAATATTCTGAAACCTGCGTTGACCAAGGGTAAGTTATGCTGCATAGGAGCAACTACATATGATGAATATAGAGAATATATTGAGTCAGATGCAGCATTAGAGCGTAGATTTCAAACTGTTGATGTCAAAGAACCGGATGAAAGAGAGACTCTTGAAATTATACAAGGTCTTAAGCATAAATATGAATCTTTTCATAAAGTAAAATATACAGAACAAGCGATTCAAGATATTGTGACACTCAGTGGTAGGTATATAACTGACCGGTTCTATCCGGATAAAGCCATAGACGTAATGGACGAAGCAGCATCTAGAGTACGATTAGCCAAGAATACAATTTCTAAACCTATAAAAAATATAGAACAAAAAATACAAGACTGTATCAACGAGAAACAGACATTTATCGATCAAGATGATTATATCAAAGCTGCAACATATAGAGCGGCAGAGAAGAGGTTTATCGATAAAAAAGATAAAATGATCAAACGTGTTCTAAATACACAGAGACCTATAACAATAAACGATACACATATTAGAGAGACTGTAAGTAAATGGTGTGGTGTTCCGTTGGAACAGTTAGCTGGAGATGAAAAAAAGAAATTATTAAAATTACAGACTACATTGAATGATAATGTAAAGGGTCAGACCAAAGCTATTGAGCTTATATGCGACAGTATAATACGCAGTCGGGTTGATGTTGGTGATCCTAACAAACCTGTTGGTAGTTTCATGTGTCTTGGCCCTACTGGTGTTGGTAAGACGTTTCTGGCGAAACAATTAGCATTGCATGTTTTTGGAGATGAAGAAAGCATGATTCGTCTGGACATGAGCGAGATGATGGAATCACATTCCGTGAGTAAAATGATCGGTAGTCCTCCAGGTTATGTAGGTTATGGAGAAGGTGGTCAGTTGACCGAACAAGTGAGAAGAAATCCATATAGTATAGTTTTATTTGATGAAGTCGAGAAAGCGCATCCGGAAGTGATGCAGTTGTTGTTACAATTGTTAGATGAAGGGCAATTGACTGACAGTCAAGGTGTCACGGTTAACTTTAAAAACTGCATAATCCTAATGACATCCAACATAGGTGCTGAAAAATTACAAAAATGTAATGTGTTAGGGTTCATGAACAGGCAAGATGAATCCATTGATCAAGTGAAACAAGAATTAAAAAGCTTTTACCGACCGGAATTTATCAACCGTATAGATGAAATTATAATTTTTAATGCTTTAGATAGGGATATATGTAAAGATATTCTCAACAATGAGTTGAAGCAATTCACCAGTAGATTGGAAAATAAGAACAACTTAAAATTGAGAATACAACCAAAAGTGAAGCAATTTTTACTAGACAACGGGTTTGATGATCAGTATGGTGCCAGACCATTACGCCGAGTCATACAAAACAAACTACAAACACCACTGGCTAAATTTATTCTAGCCAACGACAAACTAGATGGTGATGTTGTGGCCAGGATGAACGGGTCAAAGATATGTTTCCACAAAAAAACACCGGCCTAAAGGCCGGTGTTAAAGTTGTTAGAGCGTGTATATCATTTCAACGCTCTAGTTGGTCTAAAGCCTACAGATGTCCGTTTGACAAGCCACCCTTGAGTCCACCGACAAGTACCACGTGGTAGTAAAGCTCTGCACCGAAGATGTTATCCACAACTCCGTAACGTGTGAGCAATCCAACACGAGGACTAAAATCATTAGGACCAATGGTACGCTGAACCATTACCGGGATGTATGGGCAGTAAATGATACCTGTGTCATAAAACTCAGGTCCTTTATAGCCTAACAATGCATACTCTGTACGGTTACCGCGGATACCTTGCTCGGCTTGCGCCTCGGTACGGGTGTCGCGATAAACGTTGAATCGACCTCCAAGATTTCCAACCTTAGCAACTCCAACAGGCTGTGTGTTGACGCTGCCATTGACTGGCATCCAAGAGAACTCAGGAAGCATCTCAAGAATCGCGCAAACTGCGGGGGTACAAACAATAAAGTTTGCAGCACCACGACGGTTACGGATAGCAATACGATTAGCTTCAACAATGAGTTTTGCATAAAGATCACGGTTACGTTCGGCCATCCAGCGGCCGTCAGCAGAACTTGCAAACCAGGCGCTGTATCCAGTACCCTTACCACCTTGAAGTGCGGTTTGAATCATGCGAACAATCATCTCACGATCGATTTCGGCTTGAAGCTCGTAACTCATCGCATTGGTGAGTTCCGTATCAATGTCGATACCGTTCATGTTCTTCAGATCTTGTTCCAATTCAACACTCCAATTAGCAGCTAACCTACGAGTTCCAGCTTCAACAGCTGTCTTTTCGAAGCTAACTTCGATAGTAGGAATCTTACTACCAAGCTCGAATTGACCCAACAATGCAGCAACGCCTTGATCAGCAGCAAGTGCTGTGTAAGCGTCAAGCGCGATTCCAGGCGTGAGCCCGAAAGCGCCACTGGTTGTTGCAGCAACTCCTGTGCCTAGGGCACCGGTGCTGGCTCCAGTGAAGCGGGTGTCGAGGTATTGGTATCCAAGCTCGCCTTTGGTGTTGTTTCCGGGTCCACCAGCAACGTTGACGCTACTATGAGCTTCAGTGTAAGGAGACACTGCTCCTGTACCTGCTGCCATTGCACCGTCTTTACCGTTGGTGGTTGTCTCACCCAAATGTTCCTTACCGTACTTGTAGCGAAGCGCGAAAGCGAGTCCAACAGGACCGCTCATTGGCTGAACACCGACAAGTTCGTTTGTAAGTAACTCAGGAAACGTACGACGAATCATGGGAATAAGAATCTTGGGTAGACGAGCATCTCCACTTTGGTAGTAGTCGCTTCCACCGGGCACGGCTCCGCCGTGTGCTCCGATTTGAGCGTTACCGCCAAAAGAACCGCCAGACGCGCTGACGTTCGCTTCATTCACGCACCAGGACTCTTGGTTTTCCAAAAGCATGGCTGTGTTGAGACGAGTATGATCATCTTCAATCGGATTAACATTAGCACTGTGATAGTTCAAGACAGGGCCCCACTTCTCAAGCAGAACCTTGGCGCGACTTTCATCAATATACGCTTGTGTTGGTTTGATTTGTTTCATATCTTTTTTTTCCTCTTTGTTTTACTCAGGTATACAGTATTGCTACCTCATGTCTAAATTAATACTTACCAAGCTCTCCCATGTATGTGTCAAACATACCAGGTTTTTCGTTGGTGTCTAAATTGCTAGCGGTGGTGTCTTCAACAATTTGTTCTTTGTTCTCGACAATCACGTCAACATTCTTACGCTCTCTCTTGCGTTGTGTCTTGGCCTCAGTTTTGAGAGCCTCACGGTGGGATGCTTCTTCTTTGTCAAACAACGCCACTGTGTAATCAAAATTTTCCAATATAAAATCAGCACTCTTCCCGGACAACACTCGGGTGACATACTTTTTCTTTTGTTCCGGTAGATCAACTGTCTTGCGCTCTAACACAAGTTCAGATTGAGCACGTTCTAAGTTTTCATTCAATTGTTTGTTGGTCTCGGTTAGTTGTTTCACTTGTTCACTAGACTCGTCAATTTGACGTTTACCGTCTTGAATGGCATCACGTACTGTGTCCTTGGCCAACATACCATCAACAGCTAACACTTCACGCAACTCTTTCAACACACTCTTGGCGCGCTTGTTGTTAACAGCTTCGGTGATTTGTTCTGTTGGTACCACTTTGTCAACATACAATTCCAAATAGTTGCTTATGTTATCTACTAGACTCTCTTTCAAATGCACTGCTTCTTCGTTCAACGACTTCTTGTAACGATTCACAATGACTTGTAATTTTTGAGCATGGTTGGTGTCAATCGCTTCAACTAGTCTCTCTAGTTTGGCTGTGTGATCATTGTCAATTGCTTCTAACAATTGTTCTAATTTGCCGGCGTGATTGTCATCTTGCTCAACAAGTGCTTTCTCAACATGTATATCTACACGTTCAGAAACCGCAGCATCAAATGCTTCTTGTATTTGGTTCAAGCTCTCTTCACTGAGGATGTCTTTGGTCACCTCTTTGAGTAATTCCTGGAAGTCGTTGTTTTTAGTGGTCATTTTAAAAAAGTGGTTTGGTTGAGGCCTTGCGTATCCGAGCTTTTAACTTCTCGTGAAGGATTTGCTTGAGGGCCTCGTTAGCTGATGCAAAGTCTTTAGCACCAATGTTTTTGATGAAGCTTGTAATAGCTGCGCGTTCTTTGTTAGGGGTCTTCATACGTTACTAATTATTTATGTTAATACACGGTTAATTTTTTGTAAAAATTCACAAATTTGTTCTTTTAGATAGTTATCTACATCTTTTCTTGGCAGGTTGGTGATGTTACTCTCAATATCTTCATACGCTTCACTGAAGCTACCATCTTGAGCCAGTACGTATGACTTGCTCTCTAATATACCGTTCACAAATGCTTTTGGAAAACTAGGATCAGCCACACAATCAACAGCAATGAGTCTCATATCTTTCACATGATTTGCATCATCACGCTCTTCTAATTGACCCAATGCTCGACTACTCATACCCAATTTAACACCATCCATTATCAAACTTCTCATCAAACTTCCCATGGGGGTGCTAAGCACTTGTGATTTACCATAAAATACATTACCATTTTGTTTGAGCTCAGTGACCATGTGACATGCTTTTTCTGGATTGACTTCCGCGCTTGTAGGGTGGTTCAATTCTCCTAATGCGCGTTTTTCTTGAATCATTTCTTTGGTGTAACGATTCACCTCGTTGATCATCTCTTGTTCGGAATAGACACGACCGTTTCTGTTCTTCTCTCCAAACTGCATGTACGGGCCATGTACAAACAATTTGCTGTCGCTTTTGTCATTTTTTTCTTCTAAAATATACTCAAATTCGTGAAGGTCGGGCTTCTCAACTAGTAGTTTAAACTGCATGGTAAGTATATTTATACAGAAAGTTTAAATTCCTACTGTCTTTTACTACTTGGTATGGCGTAAAATCCTATCACCATGAACATTAAATCTACAAAACTAGCCAGTAACAACCCACCGGTCAGTTTGAATGTGACCCATTGTGTGTCACCAAAAAACCAGCTCAATATACCTCCAGAGGGATTTGCTGGTTTGATAACATCATATGTTATCTGCGGATTCATGGCGTAAAACACCATCAAGTAACAGTATGTCATTGTGAGAGTTAGAAACAACAATCTTCTAGTAACTTTCACAAATGGATCAGATCTTGTCGCTTTTTGACTATCCGCTATCATCTGCATGATTTTATCATCTCTAGCGGCCATTAGTTGACGATCCACCATGCGTTGCTCGATCCAAGCGTTTATCAGATTAGCCCCTAGCTTGATACCGGCTCCTAACAATGTGTTTAATACACTACCTAACATGTAATTATTTATGTTTATCTTTAATTTTCCGGTGATACTCACGGAACCGGGAAAACGTATAATCTCCCCATGCCACGAGATATGGACCAAAACATATCATCATCACCACACCTAATATCACAAACACTACTAGATTGGTATGTTCAAAATTAGCAGCTGGTACGTCAGGTTCTGGTACTGGCACATTACTATCTACAAAAGGTATAGTTATGTTTGTCGGTGGTGTATTAGGGACAATCGGGGCAGGTTTGACTTGTTTTATTATGGGAATTCTCATGCAACCGATACATGCTACAATGGTCAATATGGTAATACCAGATAATAGTTTCATACATTTATTTACACCGACTATAAAAAAAGCGACCCGGTTTCCCGGGTCGCCGACCATTACACCATTACCTAACCAAATTGTTGGTTATTATACAACTATTTATTCAAAAACATAATTTTATTTCCTAAGAAAGTGATGGAAATCGTTCAAATTCAATGGAATCGTGGTTTAAATGGTTTAAACACTACCTTTTGTTAAATAAATGTTTTTCTGTTAAAATTAAGAATTCGTAACCATGTTTTTTACACCATTGAGCCGCGGCTTTCCACTTGCTCTGATTTTTAGCATATGTATATTGTTCATATATCACCGTGCTTCTTTTTTTATTACCGTGCGGTTTAGGTGGTTGGGTTTGTACATGGGGTTTTATTTCAACTAAATATTTTTTGATACCTGCGGGGGTTTTTAAATGTACAACATTGTCCACTATGTAACGTCTAGGTTTACCATTACCAATTCTGTACGGTATAGTTACATTCTCGCTACACCATTTAACTACATTAGGGTTCAAGTCACACCATCTAAAAAATTTCAACTCCCAGCTGCTTCTATATATAGGGTCACTTTTACCTGCATATTTGTTAGAGGTTGAACGGTAAACACCTTGTTTAAACCTCTTGTCTCTTTGCATTATTTTTTTCCACCCAGTACTGGTTTACTCAATTGTTCGGGTGAACCAATATAACTGATGGTTTGAGATGGTTTATCATCTCTTAATTCATCAATTTCTTGCTGAATTCTTGGTAATAAATCCTGCCAAGTGCTTAAAGAATTAATTTTATTATGGCTCCATTTCTCGATAGCATAAGATAGCAAACCTCTATACTCTCGTGTACCGGAACCATAAGGGTCTAACACTACATTTTCATATGCCAGTTCACCTTCATTACATGCAGCAATCAAGAGATAATCCATTTTGTCAGGTACAATTGGGGCATACATTTTGTGTGTATGATTGTTGTCCATATAGTTTCTCAGACCCCATTTGTAGCAAAAATAACCTTCAATTTTGGTCCTGGTACTTTCGTCAATCTCACCCTGTATAATAAGAACTTCTCCTAGTTTACCGGGTAATAATTTTGTTTTTGTTCGGTTTGAGAAAAATAGAAGATTACTGGAAGGTATTGTTGTATCATACGATATTTTTTTATGTAAATCTCTATGTGCATTGACACCTACAATGATGTCTTTTTTAGATTTGCTCAGTGTAATTTCATACAGTGCCGGGCCTTGGTGTGGACCTTCATTTAAAGCGGCATCTCCACGGACTCTTCCTTTGAAATTCACTCCGGTTTGGTTGAAGCATCCGGAAAATCTAGAACTATTATTTGCTTGTAATTGCCAGCTCACGGCAGTATTAGAAGTTGATATTATTGATTGTGTATGATGAAACACCTCACCAGCTGTTCCGATCATAAAAATACTGCAATTTTCCATGTCTATTGGTTTTGTCGTTGTTAAAAAATTGTCTCCGGATAGTGACAGCATCGACATGTTGTTTTGAGTATGTTCGCCAGACACAATTTCTACCATATTCCCTGGTATAATATGATTCCCTTTTCCGGACTTGTCGCGAAGTTGAATGAATACACCATCTTTATCATATGTTAAACATTTTTTGGATGATGGGTCTGTCCATAACAGTATATTTTTTTTTGGTAACAGCGATGGAGTCCATAATTCATTACCAGGTGTGTATTCAGGGGATACGTTGAATACCTCTTGTTCATGTGAATGACTAGCATGCCTTCCAAACTGCCGGGTGTAGTATTTATTATCTTGTTTGAATGGTACTGATTTTTGACCAGTAGCGTCTGACATGGTACCACTATGGCAAGAATCTATAATAATATCTACTTTCAACCGTTTGGCTTCTCTAATACTTATTATTTTTTGAAATTCATCATCAAGTATGTATGTCCTTGGCTTGTTTGGTGAAAAATCATGAGCGACAAGTACTTCATCATACATATCTACTTCGTCATGATTTTTATCATCAACCTGTGTCCCATGCCCACTGTGATAGTATAGTATATAGTCTCCCTTTTTAGCAGTTTTAAATAGTCTGGTCAGCTCATTAATAATGGCTTGCTTACTGGCAGAACGGTCCGTTAATACTTGTATGTTAGTAAAGTTATATTTACTAGCTAAGCTAGCCATCGCTCTAGCATCATTAACACAACCTCTTAAATTATTTACTTTAGAATGTCTATACTTATCTATACCTACTATCAATGCATGTTTCATGTCTATATTTATTAACCTACAATGAAACTCGGTGGGGCTGCGTCACCTAAACCTGGTGCTCCTTCATACAATTTTGTCTCTAAAGCTTCCTTCTCTGTCAACCCTTCTTCTAATAGTTTATCACCGTCTAAACCGCCACCACCTATTAAATTTGTACCGGAATACTTTCCACGCACTCTACCTACAACAATTTTACTCAACGCTAAAGCGTACTGATATACCCATTGCTCTCTAACTAGATCTCGATTTGTCCTCTCTACATAGCATGCAACCACTCCATAGTATCTGTTTGTAGGTTCTGGTATCAATCTCATGTATTGAGTTCTCTCATCAAACATCAAACTAGGTTTTGTACATAAGAGTTTCTCACGTAACTCTAACCATTCTTTGACAGCATACCAGCTTACTAAATCAAATCCATAATTACCCATAGCATAACTAAAATAAGTCTGTTGAGCTAAACTTTGCTCTAATGTAAATAATGTATTAACACCAGTGTGAGTACCTTGATTGAAACTCCAAACATCTATAACTTTGCGATAATCATTTATATCGTAGTCATAACCTGGTACAATCAAACACCCACTAGCTGTGCTAGTTGTGGTTGTTGTGGTTGGATCAGTTGTGGTTGGATCAGTTGTGGTTGGATCTGTTGTGGTTGGATCTGTTGTGGTTGGATCTGTTGTGGTTGCCGATACAGCTGATAATCCGGATGTTGCAGAAGCAGCCGATACAGCTGATATGGCTGATAACCCAGACAGTCCAGATGTTGCAGAAGCAGCAGACAGACCGGAAAGGCTAGATAAAGAAGATAGTGTTGGTATTGTTTGTAAGTCTGAAACCGACTCAATACCATTAGTCGCAAGTTGAGTTAATATCGTATCTATTTGTGTATCCGTTGCGTCATGGCAGGATTCTCTGAGTGCGCTTTTACATATATCAATACATGATGTTAACTCTGGCGTTATACTGAACAGCTTATCCATCTTGATACCTCTACCAGTCTCGTATAAGTCAGAATCAAATATTAAATACTCTTCGGTATACCCAGCAAATTTCGCGAACATTTCACATGAAATACTGATGTTTTCATATATGTTGTTCGTATGTAGCTCAATATTTACTAATGGGTAACCTAACGAGTATGCGATCCTAGTAGCTAGAGTATCATAACTCGTTACTCTAGGGGATAAATTTGTACTATAAAAACCACTGAGCGGTTTTACATCTTCACCACCTTCATTATCATATATTGCCATACTATTATTTATGCCGGAGGTGGTTCTGCAGCATCAATTGGGGGAGGTTCTGCTCCAGTGTCTAATCCTGGATCAGCTGGACCACCAAAAGGTGGTGGTTCCCCGCCTAGAGGTGGTCCACCCATTGGTGGCGGGGCACCGGGGGGTGCTCCGGCGGCGTCCCCGGCGGCATCGTTTGCAGCGTCCATCTGCTCTCGCCAATTAGGTCCGCCATTCTCAATTTGAGCTAGTTCCCAATTGAGTTCTTTATCTTTTCTCAGAAACTCACGATTAGCTTTTATCTCCTCATCAGACCACTTTAAATATTTTTTCTGTGCAAATAAATTACTTATACCTTCGTTTTGAGACATTTGCGTGAAATTGTTGAACTGTAATTCAAGTATTTGTTGTTGTCTCAATTCGTGGTAGTTTCTAGGTGGATTGAATTCAATTTTTAGGTCTTTTTCTTTTATATTATATTCATCCCAGAGACCCCTTAATTTTAAGTGAGTTACAAACCCATGTAACAATCCAGAGGCGAAACCTTGTTGTAATCTTATGATGAAACGAGCGAATTTCAATTCTTCTCGGAGAACTTGTGAAGGGTCTTCAAGCTGTGACTCTGGATTAAGTCTATTTGTTGGTACTTTCAATGACTTGTATAATTTCTTCATGAAATACAACAAATCGTCTAGTTCGCCTAGATTTGCTCCTCCTTCGAGGCTTTTAACATCTGTACCTTCACTACCTGCGCGTTTAGCAAACCAAAAACTATCAAGCATCGATTGAGGGTTGAATGTTTGTACTTTGTTAGTTTGCGAGCTATCATATGTCTTTCTCGACCAGTAATTCTGTATCAATTTACGTAAATATGCTTCAGCTTTTGGGGGTGCCATGTTACCTACATCCACGTTGAATACTAACCGTTCCGGGGCCCTCACTAGTCGATATATAATGATAGCATCTTCCATCAAGCTCAATTGTCGATACGCTCTACGACAATTTTCAATAAATGGAACTCTCATGGATTTGTCCTGATTCCATATCCCGCTATGTATGTATGTCATTTGATTTTTATCAAACGGTATAAATTCATACTTATCTAAAGCACCAGTCTGTGGGTTTAAAACCGGTTTTTTTAATATAAATCCCTTGACGATAGTGTTTTGTACATTGTCATATACTGGATCCATCAGTTCTGTAGGTACATTCATGATACCTAAAATACCAGCATCTTCATGGTCATGATGCATTATGTGCTCAAAAAATACCTCACCATCTACCAATACATTCCGGAAATGTTCCCATCCCTTTTCTTCTAATTCGAATGCATCGATAAACTTATCAAATTCATGATTAATCTCGTTCTTTTGATTTGTAGTGAATTCTTGTTTATCATCAAACACAAGATTAGCAATTTGACCGTTATCATCTTCAACGATACATTCGTCACATATTTCATCCAGAGCATCTGCCACTTCAGAGTAAGATGCCATCACCCGATAATCTTTAACACGTTTTGCTTTATCGACGTCAATATTGGCGTACATATATTCAAGATATTTCTTGTCTATATTGAAGCCGCCCATAGGTTGGTCTTCACTAGCTTTTACTGTGCTTACAGCATGTTTTTGAAGTAATTCTGTCCGTCTAGTACCAGTTTTGAAAAAATGTTTATATTTCGGGTTCAGAGTATCAACATCGTTAATCTGATTAGTAGATCTACCATATGGTAGCTTTGACTGTATATACGTCATCAATTGACGTCCGAATGTACTTTCACTAGTAGGTTGATCTGGCATGGTTAAATATTATTTATACACTAGTAACGCTATTATCAATTAATGATAAGTATCTATCAGTTGTCGGTACCTTTCGGCTGTCATAACTACCATCAAACGCGTTTCTTCCAGCAAGGATGCGAGTTTCACCACCAATTTCGTCTATGTAATAATACCCTACATAATCTTTATCGTCTAAATCTTTATATACACCACCATTTGTGTAGAGGTATGGCTCTAAACTTACATTATCTTCAATATGTGGATACTTGTTACTATAATTCATTGAAATTGTTTTTAAAATAGTTTTTTGAATTTTGTATAATTGATCAAACACGCGGTTGATTACTGGTGTAGATACATATTCATTCATACCGATGTAGTTGTTATTGTCGATAAATGTTATTAATTCTCTATGTTCACGTTCAGTTAAATAAGATAATTTATCAAACACAATTTCCCCGGAAGAGGAGTGTTTGCTAGTAAATTTATGAATTAACGATTTAATTAATTTGTTGTGGTTAGAAACTATTTTATATAGCATTTTATTATAGTAAATACTGCTCGTGTATTCTTTATATTGTAAACCGGTCAAATCGGTCATATCGTATATATGAATGTTATTATCTTGCTGTATAGTTATACGGTTATTTTTTTCTTTAAAAGATAAAATATACTTCCACCCGGTTAAACCTATTGACTCATTAGAGCTAGCGCCTATATTAGAGATATTTAGAAAATCGCTATAGAGATATATTTGATCGTATGTGTATGATCTATCAACATCTAACACATATACAATATTATTATCGCTATCAATAAATTGTTTTGTTACAATATTAGCTTCCAATAAAATTGACATAAATGTTGGTAATATTCTTGTTGGTATATCTGGTGAAGATGCTGATGTCCCTATATTATTATCAATAAACTTAAAACTACCAACATTGTCTTTAGTTCTAGTCTTATACCTTTTTATCACCCGACGGTTAGTTAATATATAGTATATGTTTGATTCATTCGGACTAAAGTGTATAGTTTTAAATTGTTCTAATGATGGTCGACCAGCACCTATATTTTTGTAATAGGGATGATTAATATCCTCGTATGTAGTAGTTGATGATTCATTACTCGTTGATTTTTCAATATACTGTATATTCACTATATTAAAATCATCATTATACACGATCATTCTACCATCTATGGTCAGTACATAAATATGTTTGTTAGCTTTGTCATATTCCATATCAACAACGGGTGTATACACCTTTACAGTACCTTGTGGCCCTCGATGTACATCCATTCTCTTAGGAAATCGCTTGATATAACTTAGTTTTTCGTTATATTTTTTAAATGTATAATCATGTTCATCAAAAATAATAATATTATTATCATTATCAAATGTAAACACTGTCGGTGTTATTAAATCTCCTGTTGAAGTTGATGTGTTCATATCACCTAGAGTGTCAATATAAACTAGACGATTTTCTTCAATAGAATTTTGCTTCCGGACGCTGATATATCCATTAATGTTATATCGATGTATAACATTCCGGGTACTATTGTCAGACAAATTCGCGGCTCCCGGGAGAGTTAAGCCGGTATCTAGGACTATTAAATTTCCGCTATTATCTAGTTTCGCTCGCTTGAGGTTTGTATATTTTAAAGAATTTTTAACTTCATTACCTGGTAACTTATCAACATAACTGTTTGGAGCGGTTTGAACAGACCATGAATGATGCTCGTCTGGAATATTTGACATTTTAACAACTGTAATTGTAGATGGACTTAGTAAAAACCCATAATGCTCGCTATTTGTGTTACTAACTTGTATCTCGCTGTCATCTCTAACCCAAACACCATCTACTATATTAGATAGTTGATCACCACCTTCAATTGCGCTTAATGATCGATGACCCAAGCTATAACTAGAAGATGATTTGTCTTCATCTCTGGGTAAAACTGCTGGTTTAGTGTCTAGGTTGTTAACATATACAGGGTCATAATTTACACCCACACCGACATCTGTACTAAAATAACCATTATAATCAAATGGTAATATATTTGATTCTATAGTACAGCGAGATGCTATGTACATGTAATTTTCATTCAACTTATTTATATAGTTGAAGATTGTTCTAGCATCAACAAGTTCATTAGGTTTAACTTGTATTTTATCAAAATTATATGGTAATTCCAATTCATCCATAGGTAGACGATCATATGTTAAACTATATTCTTGAAGTTTTTGCTGTAATGTAGTAATACCAGGTGGAATGTCTGGGCTATTGTATAGCGCCTGCAAACCTTCCGGGGTGATTGGTTGATATATAAATTGCTGTGACATGGACTATAATAAATTATTTATAAGATATTATTACTCCAAAGATGATATTTGCTGATCAATCTTGCACTTTTCATACATTAACTTTAGTTTTTCTTTAGATATACCGGTTCTTTGCTGACCTTCTAGTTCATTAGATTTTGAATAGTAGTCAATAATATCGTCTGGTTGTTTATTTAACTCAATATAGCCATGGAAATAATTGTTTATACGATCTTCATAAATATTATTATATTTAGCCCCATCTGGTCTAGGAAAGCGGTGTAACCATTTTAACCAAGGAAAACAAATAGCTTCACCTCCATTTTTTCTAATCTTGTCATGTATATAACCTTCTTCTCCACCGAAACCTTTAAAATTTCGATTGAAACCTGGCCATGACTCTTTCGTACATGCAAAAACACCTAACCCCATCATATCTACAATATATTTTTCATCTGTTTTAATTTTATCCATGTCTAATTCCCATCCACCTAACATATTATAATCCCATTTACGAGTCATATGTGTTGCAAGTATGTTGTTGTTATCATCATATATTGGACCGGAAATGATGTCTTTTGTTGTTGGATCATTATCAAAATGTTCAATTAATTTTTTTATACTACCTGGTGCTAGCATGACATGGCTATCTAAACATAATACATATGGGGTTTCAGCAAATTGAAAGATATAATCACGACTCGCAGTACTAGCCCATGTTTCATTACTGACATATAATGCATTTTGACCATGTTTATTTGTCAATTTAGCAATTAATTTTTCAACTTCAATACCATGAGATTGACCAGGGTTACCATCGATGACTATAAATTTAACATCATCAATCACTTCAGGGTGGTACATTTTTATTGATTGTATGGTGAACCATACACCATGAAAATCATCATAACATGACATACCTATAGTCAATTTCATTAGTATATTATAGATTAATTTTGTTTATAAATCAAGCTAAGATAAATCTGGTGAGAGTGCCACTGTTATTGCGTATTTTGATGGATCTGTGGCATCTTCTGCTTTGACATATACAAATGGGGTACCATATTCTGATGTACTATGCCATATGGTAGATGCATCTAGACCATCAATTATTAATGGCATGTTATCAACTGTTGGAGTAAATGCTCCGACTCGGAGGACTGGGTTACTACCTTCAGCATCATCTACTGTGTAAATGTTGTATGTACCAGAACATCCGTTGAGAGTACTGACTCGGATACGCATTGTACATGTTGTAGTTGAAGTTGTACTTGTGGTACTGGTGGTACTGGTGGTACTAGTAGTTGAAGTTGTACTTGTAGTACTGGTGGTACTAGTAGTTGAAGTTGTACTTGTGCTACTGGTGCTACTAGTTGAACTGGTACTCGTGTCGCTTGTACTACTGGTGCTTGTGCTACTGGTAGTTAAAGTTGTACTGGTAGTTGAAGTTGTACTAGTTGTTGAAGTTGTACTAGTTGTTGAAGTTGTACTAGTTGTTGAAGTTGTACTAGTTGTACTAGTTGTTGTCGTTGATGAACTTGTAGAAGATGTTGTTACACTAGGGCAAGGTTGAGCCCAGTCTGGTGCTCTTAACCATTGAATGCACTGCCGGCCAACGTATGGTAATCCGGCAGCATAACTTGGGTTAAATACACGTACTCTTTGTTTCCAGTATCTGACACCACCGATACATTTTTCATCAATCTTTACACCACACCATGTATCTGTATGTATCGGTGGGCATGCAAGATATCTAGGATCGTCAAATTCTAGCGGTCCAACACCATTATGACCAGGGCGGTATTTAGGTACATATATAATTTGAAATGCTGTTGACCACTGATCGCAATGCGCAGAGCCTGCGGAACTATTGGCTGGAATACAACCGGCAAAAAGAACTTCCATTTCACAATCAACAGTACTACTACTACTCGAACTACTTGTACTGCTTGTACTACTGCTACTGGTACTACTGGAGCTACTGGAGCTACTGCTACTGCTACTGGAGCTACTGCTACTGGAGCTTGTGCTGCTTGTGCTGCTTGTGCTACTAGTTGAACTAGAGCTGGTGCTGCTTGTGCTACTAGTTGAACTAGAGCTGGTGCTGCTTGTACTACTGGTACTACTGGTACTCGTGCTGCTTGTGCTGCTGGTGCTTGTGCTGCTTGTGCTGCTTGTGCTACTTGTACTACTGGAGCTGGTGCTGCTTGTACTACTGGTGCTGGTGCTGCTTGTGCTGCTTGTGCTACTGGTACTCGTGCTACTAGTTGAACTGGTACTCGTGCTACTAGTGGAACTGGTACTCGTGCTGCTTGTGCTGCTTGTACTACTGGTGCTTGTGCTACTAGTTGTACTGGTGCTTGTGCTGCTTGTGCTACTGGTACTACTGGTACTCGTGCTGCTTGTGCTACTGGTGCTTGTGCTGCTTGTGCTGCTTGTACTACTGGTACTCGTGCTACTAGTTGAACTGG